>SAMEA104315422__coassemble_229_pt1 | contig 32415 bp, 30 predicted proteins | sample SAMEA104315422__metabat2_low_PE_041 | metagenome-assembled genome bin SAMEA104315422 (sample SAMEA104315422) | gut metagenome | biome: Monkey gut; feature: monkey-associated habitat; material: faeces | place: China | collected 2013
CTGTTACCTCCACATTCTTTTTTATTTTGAATGTCCGCAAAATCCGTCCTACATCCTTCAAACACCATCATGTAATTAAATCATGGCTATCATGAAGCATCCGTCAGCACAGTTTCCATCACGCACTGATTCCGCCCATGATTTTTCGCATAATAAAGCGCCTTATCCGCCCGCTCCTGCATGGCCTTCTCCGAATCATTGCCGCCGGTATGCCAATAGCTGACACCGATACTGCAAGTTATCTGCCTGCCCTCCAAAAGCACACTTTTTTCCAGATCAGTGCGAATCTTCTCCGCCAGCTCCCATGCTTCTGTCAGCGTATACATGGAGCAAATAACCATAAACTCCTCACCTCCATAGCGGATAAAGGTATGCCTGGCATCCAGATTGCGCCGCACAATATCCGCCATGCCCACCAGCACCCTGTCACCTGCCGCATGGCCATAGGTATCATTGACAGACTTGAACTTGTCTATATCCATCATCATCATGGCAAAAGGCAGCTTGCTATCCTCTGCCGCATTGATAAGCTCTGACATAACTTCGGCCATCTTTATGCGGGTAAAGCTCCTGGTAAGAGGATCTACCTGAGCCTTGTGCTTCTCGCTGATAACCTCCTGCTCAAGCTGCTTGTTCTCCTCCTTGAGCCGATGCTCCTCCCTGATAATGCGATTCATCATGTACAGTATGGACACCAGCATAGGAACAAGCATCACATTTCCCCACGGATTTTGCAGAGAAATAACGTGGAAATAAACTCCCAGAAAATAGGCAATATAAAACCCTGCCGTAGTACATATTGTAACGGCCAGCCGCACATTGTAGGCATAAGCAGCCACATCATGCCACGCGGAGTTCCACAGTATGCTGCTCATCATCACCAGGCTCATGCCATTCCACATGAAATCCACTGTCAGCACCCTCTCCAACCCGGCTATATCACTAAGATCCAACACCACTGCCAGAGCGGGAATAATGGTGCCACCACAGATAGCCATCCTGGCCGTCTGAGCAAAGCGTCCATTCAGCCGCTGATAGACCATGAACATAAGAGGCAATGGCTGTACATACAGCATCAAAAGAGAAATATAGTACCAAAATGACAAATTGTCATACAGCAGGAACACCGTCCATGAATTTGCCGCCATGCGCACGATACCAATCAGAATAAAAAGGATAGCGGCAACATGAGTAAGCTGGCTATTGTTTTTTTCAATCCAATAATGCATGGCCAGCATGACAACAACTACTATGGAAAAAAATATCATCAGTATGCTGATGCTGTCATGCTGAAAAATCCTCTGAGTCTGCATCAGGCTGTCATCTAACGAAATCTCCTGCAGGCGGAACAAATCCTCCTGCTTTTCGCTGTAGACCTGAAAGCTCACCTGTCCCCCCGGATAACTGGAAGGAAGATTTACCATGTGCCATCTGGTTCCATTGATATAATTTCCCCGGAACACATCCTGGCTGTCATAAATCATATCATCATCCAGAAAGACGCGCACTGACTGATTTTCTGTCACAAAGAACAGCACAGGGCTGTTGAAATGTATCACCTTGGGCAACCTGGTACTTAGGATAATGCAGTTGGTATCAGGCCGAAGCTCCGGCTGACTGCCCTGCTCGTACAATTTCCAGCGTTTGTCATTGTACATCATATTGGCATTCAGGTTGGTCAGAGTGACCATGTTTGGCTCAATGTGTCCTGATTCGTAGTATTTCCATTTTCCATCCAAAGGCACAGCCTCACAACTACCGCAAAGCCACATCCCCTGTCCCAAAAGAGCAAACAGGGCAATGAGCAGATGCCAGGGATATTTTTTTATATTCTTTTCCCATTTCTCCATCATCAGTAATCCATTTCTCCTTCTGCCCCATCAGTTTTATAAGAAAAAAACGCTCCCTGCAGCTCAGGATAAATGTGCCACACATTAGCCATAAACTTCTGCCACGCTCCCTCCCGTGGAAGCCTGCCGTCAAAATAAATCCTGAAGCAGTTGTGGAATGTTTCATGTATTCCCTGATCGTAGGAGGAAATCTGAGATACATGTATGGATTGGGCGGCATCCATCATAATTCCATAGGGATTCTGTCCTGCTAGAAAATCCATGCCGTAGCTTTTATCAGCTGCCAGCCTGCTCATAATCTGCCTGTCGTTGACAAACTCCGCATCGGTTTTTGCCATCTCTGTCAGCACCTGCTTGTCCAGGCAGATAGTACGCATAATATCTGCCACCAGCTCCTGATTGTCCGTTTTACTGCCGGCAAAAATCCAGGTGCCCCCCCAGAAGGAGGCCTCCGGACCATGGCAGACGCCCCATTTGCCGTAGGTATTCGTTCCTCCCAGGTTTTCATCCTGCGACAAAGGCATCAGGGCATGCTTTATCAGCCAGGCAGGGCCAAAATAGCAGAAGGAATCCCCCCGCACCTGCCTGTTCCAGTTGGTTTCCCACAAGCCGTAAGGATAGTTGTAGCCGTTGGCCTCAAACCTCTGGGTCTGCCTGATCCATTCTTCCATGTGAGGGTCTATCACAAAATATCCCTCCGGGGCAATCCATGGCTTTTCCACCCCTGCCCAATACACCCTGTAGGTATCCATATACCCGGGCAATATATGATAGCCTGCCTGCTTCATGAGCGCCGCTGTCTTCTCAAAGGCCTCCCATGTCTGCACATGCTTCTGAACCACCGCAGGCTCATCACTGCCCAGCACACGTTTGGCAATATCTCTTCGGTAAATCATAACACTGGGCGCAGCCTGCCAGGATACCCCCCGCAACCGCCCGTTGCTATCTGTTGCCAGATCCCTGGTATAGACAAAGGCATCACGCAAATCCTTCTCCTCTATGCCCAGCTTGTCAAGAGCCATGGATACATCCTCTGCCTCAGCATATTTGCGGATGTAGTCGGATTCCGTCAAAAAAATATCCACATTGTCGTTGGAGTTGAGATTGTCCATCTGCAACGCCTTGTCCAGCGTATGCTGATAAACATGATTGGTATAGGGAACTACAACCCAGCGCACCTTGACATTGCCTATCATCTCCGTTTCAGGATCGTAGGCCGGATAATGCTTCGCCAGAAGCTCCCGGAAGCTGTTGTCCCAGCAATAAATATTCAGTATCCTACCCGGCATAAAGTTTTTATATACGTAAAAACCACAAGCGCATATAAGCAACAATACCACTGTCATCAATGTATATTTTTTTTGCTTTGCCATAATATCCATCCCTGCATCCTCCTGCCATCCATGCACATAGAGCCTGGTGAACCCGTCAACTTATTTTATCTTATAATAGTATTTTACCACAAACAAGAAGAAAATGCTTGCTTCTTCTATAAATTGAAATACTTATCTAAAAACTTTTACAAGTCATACAACAACAGCAAAAGGACAGACAAAATAACCTCCGCCGGAGGTTCCCAAACAGATTCTTGATGTAAAGGAACCAGGGCTTAATGTATAACAGATGAATAGTCATTATTTACATATTATTTAAGCCAAATCAAAGCGCACCCCAGGTGCACAAACATATAGGGATTGAACGTCTCTTAAACATAATAAATATTGCTCATAGTATGACAAAAATACTGCCGTATATAGATAATATGTTTTGTGAATATAGGAATATGAGTGCACAGGAATTTAGACATAAGTTAAATGAGCTGATAAACAAGGAAATACTTTTTGGCAGTTTGGCTGATTGTGCCCAAACTGCCAAAAATTCCGATATCATCATGGAGTTCTTGGCAGCTATGGGCTGGAATCAGGGTTATGCAGCATAAAAGTTGTAAAGTGCTGTAATCATAGTAAAATTCCACCGACCTCTGGTATAAAGACAAGAAAAAACTGCCTAAACAATTTCCTACGGCAAAATGCAAAAATCCCTGTACAACCGACACTGAGCCAGTTTGTACAGGGATTTTCTTTTTCCAAAACCGTCCCTTATAGAATCAACGGTTAACCTCAGCTACCCGAATACGAGGCCTGCGAGGTATCAAATGCTGTTCATAGGCCAAGTCATAGAATACCCGCAGATTATCAATATATTCCTCTGTCAGATTCCATTTGATAACATTCATATATTCGGCAACCTGAGCCTCCGTAAATGGCCGCTCCTTAATGATACCCTTGATAGCTTCCGTCTTGTGTCTTACCCCTTCATTCAAGGACTGATAAAGTCTATCATAAAGCAGCTGTACACCTTGAGGATTAGCCTGAGCATAATCCCTGTTTACAGCCCATACAGCATAAACCATACAGCGATCTGTAAGCTTTTTCCACTCCCGGCCCAAATCATAATAATAGAAATTTTCCTTATCCTTGTGATGATAAACATACAAAGCATCATCACCAATCAGCAGGGATGCAGTGGCATCTCCCGGCACTGGGCTGGCTGGAGTTAAATTCCGTATATAATAATGAGGATTAGCATCATAAGCCTTGGCCATAATAATTTTCAATAGACAATGAGCCGTAGCTGACTGAGCTGTTAAAATAATCTTATCCTCATTGATTTCCTCTATAGGCTTCCTGGATACCAGCAATATACTCTGTACTGGCCCATCAGCTCTTACACAAAGGTCTGGCAAAATCAGCAAATCCTCATAGTTCCGTGCATATACAATTGAGGAAACCTCGCTGGCGTCCAGTCTCCCTGTCAGCAAATCATTGTTCATTACTGCTGGCACGCCATTTTTTAGCTGGATACCATCCTTCAAATTCAAAGTATTTAGGCCATAGGTCAGAGGCAGTACATTGAGAAAATGTATATGCCCCAGGCGTGGTGTATTCATGAAATCCCTCCGTAAAAAGATACTTTTGCTACAACTGCTGCAATTCGTTCCAGCCAGTCATTGTCACATGAAATATATTATACACTCTTTTTTTCCTTTTGTTTAGATATATAACCTTGTATACAGGATAATTTTTAATGAAATTTTAATGAATTTCGTGTATAATAGAGAAAACACTGGTGGTGGTGCAACGCCGTTGTCTGTCGTTGTCACGCACCGAAGCAGCCTGCTGTGATGCTTGCTGCTTTTGGATGGGGAAAATATATCTTTTTTGCAGGGATTTATTCTCCCCTCCAGCCCCAGTGAAGGAATATGCCCTTCTGAATTATTCAGAGGGGATATTTTTTGACCAACTTACGTCGTTGTGGTTGTAATATACAGCCATAAAATAATATTTCATTTCAAAGAGGAAAGGAGAATTGACTATGAAGATTGCAGTTACTTACGAAAACGGCCAGATTTTTCAGCATTTTGGCCACACCTCTCAGTTCAAGGTTTATGAGATTCAGAACAATCAGATTACTTCCAGCCAGGTTGTAGACACTGCTGGCAGTGGTCATGGTGCTTTGGCAGGCTTCCTTATGGAGCACGGCATTGATACCCTTATCTGCGGTGGTATTGGCGGCGGTGCTCAGAATGCTTTGGCTCAGGCAGGTATCAAACTCTATGGTGGAGTTGCCGGAGATGCCGATGCAGCTGTACAGGCTTTGCTGGAAAATAATTTACAGTTTAACCCTAACGTACAGTGCAGCCACCATGACCATCAGCATGGCGAAGAGGGTCATACCTGTGGCAGTCACGGCTGTGGCAGCAATCATAGCTGTCACTAAGCAGAAAAATAAGAGGTTCCATGTTAGACTATATTATTACCCATATCAGTGGACATTATATGAACGGCGTTGATTATGGAGCTATTGGCGGATTTATGCTGTATCGCATTCTCCAAGGCTCTATCCGCCGGATTATGTACAAGGTAGAAAAAATCATTGTACTGTATATTGCTATTTTCCTTGGCTACCAGCTTTACAAGTACCTTAGCTAGATACAACTTTATATAACGAAATTTTTTATAGGTTAGTTGTATAATGAACTTGAACAGTTAATCAAAACTAAAAAGCTGTCATCTCTATTTTCCATAGAGATGACAGCTTTTTTAGTTAAGGCCTATAGCATTCATTAATTTAATTACCAAAGGCACCATGACAAGAGCCGGCAAGTAATTTATTACTTTTATGTTTGTCAATTCCAGCATGTTTGTTCCTAAAGCTAGAATAATCAAACAACCAGTACAGGATATTTCCTGTATAACATAATCTGACAAATAAGGTGCCACCTGCTCTGCCAACAATACAATGCCACCTTGAAAAAACAAGGTAAAAAATGCCGAACCCATAACGCCAATACCCATAGCTGCTGTCATCATAACTCCTGCTATAGTGTCTAGCAGAGATTTGGTATACAGCATGGTGTAGTCTTCCCGCAAGCCTGCATCTAAAGAACCAACTATCACCATAGCTCCTACATTCATAATCAGGCAGGAGGTAACAAAGGCATTTACCAGTTTAGCTGTATCGCCCTCTCCTTTAGCAAATCTGGACATGATTCTAGCTGTAAATTTGTTGACCAAGCCATCCGCATCCACATATTGCCCAATAAAAACTCCGGTCACCGCTGAAATAATCATAATCAGGATATTATCTTCTTTGATAGCCCCCTGAATACCTATCACAACTGCACACAAACCCAAAGCCTGCATCAAAACATAATTCATTTCCTTACTGATACCGCGGCGAAAACAGCAGCCAGCCAAAGAGCCTAGAATTATGCCTATGGTATTAACAAAAACAGCAAACATGCCAACACCACCAAGCTAAAATTACAACTTAAACAGCTGCAAGACATCTTCCAGAGTGTTCAACACATTGTTCACATCTGCCTCTGTAATAACCAAAGGTGGCTGGAAGGCCATAACATTTCTTGCTACACCATTCTTGCCAATAATGAAACCTCTATTTTTCATTTCTTCCAGTACCATTTCCAGCTCTTCTGGGGCAGGAGACTTATCAGCATGGACAAACTCCGCTCCTCGCATCAATCCGATACCGCGAATATCGCCAATAATAGGATGCTTCTTCTGCAGCTCAACCAAACCGTCATAAAGCTGCTGCCCTCTTGCCTTAGCATTTTCCATCAGATTGTGCTCCTGAATATACTTCAGCACCCCTAAACCAGCTATGGAAGAAACAGGATTGCCGCCTAAGGTGGAGGCACCTGGCTTAGTATAGGTATCAGCGATCTTGGCAGAAGCCGTAAAGGCAGAGATTGGCGCACCATTGCCTAAAGCCTTGGCCATAGTCATAATATCTGGCACCACATCAAAATTCTCTATGGCAAACATCTTGCCAGTTCTACCAAAACCAGTCTGCACCTCATCAATGATTAACAAGGCATTATGACTTGCCAGAATCTCCTTCAACCGCTTGAAATACCCCTTTGGCGGAGTAACAATACCTGCATTACCCTGAATTGGCTCTGCAATCAGAGCTGCTGGCTGACCACTGGTAGCAGTGCGGATCAAATCATCTACAGCATCTGCGCAGGCATAATCACACTCTGGGAACTTCTTTCCCAAAGGACAGCGATAGCAATAAGCATTAGGTGCAAAATGAATACCGCCACAAGGATGTGGATCTGTACGCCACATCTGAATGCCAGTCAGGCTCATGGTTAATTTGGTGCGACCGTGCAAACCATTCCGCAGAGCAATAAATTCATCCTTACCAGTGTATATGGAGGCCAACAGCAAAGCTCCCTCATTAGCCTCAGTACCAGTAGAGCAGAAGAAAGTCTTTTGCAAGTCCCCAGGAGTTACCTCTGCCAGCTTTTCTGCCAGATTAACAAAATTTTCCGTAAGATAGGTATTGCACACATGCTGCAGACTCTGCACCTGCTTCACTACCTCTGCATTTATCTCAGGGTTGCAGTGACCGCAGTTGATAACGGAAACGCCAGCAAAGCAATCCAGATACTTCCGTCCTTCACTATCAAAAAGATACTGCATTTCACCCTTGACGAACTGTCTAGGCTCCTTATAAAAATGAGCCAGGCAAGGCATAATATACTTTTTCTTTTTCTCTAAAATGGCCTCAGGGCCAATAGGCTTCTCCAAAGACATAATAAACTCTCCTATTATCCTTTATTTTGATTACAGTGAATTCTGAGACTGACGGAATCTATAAACGCCAATACCCAGCTGACGAGGGCCTGATTTCTGCATAGCGGCAAAATCTTCCTGATTCAAGAATTCCTTGCCAGCAGATAGATTATCCAATGCCTTGCGATAAGCGCCAGTCAGCTCTCCCACCAGCTCTGGTTCATAATCCTTGGCCTCAATACGATAAGAAGCTACTCCCTTTAGCTTCTCCAAATATGGATAGTAACACAAATCCTTGGCAAAGAGGATATGGGTTCTGCCAAATTGATCCATGCGCAAGCTATGAAGCTGTCCTACAGAATCCTTCAAGGCATAGTGCTTCTCCATCAGCTCAGGATTGCTGAGATGGTGGTATGGCACCTGCATGGATACAAAATTGTGATCGCAAATCATGGACTCATAGCTGCCATGAACTACAACCTCAATTGGCAATGGAGATTTCTCCACCAGCTCCTTAAGCTGTCCATAGGCCAGCTCAAAGGAAGCAGTCCCCATTACCAGTCCATTCTTTTTCAGGAAGGAAGCTGCCATATGATTGAAAAGATTGAAGGAAAAATCTGCCTGCACTGGCAAATCTGTATATTCCTGGGCCAGCTTCAAGGAGCCTAGATTGCTAACCAGAAGTCCATCTGCCCCCAACTTGCTGACAGTGGTCAGGAACTGCTCCAGCTGTCCGCATTCTCTCCGCATGGTGGTACGAGGTGTGCTAATAACTACCTTTACATTGCTGCTATGGGCAATATCAATAGCCTCCTGAATTTCCTTCATAGTCCAAGGTCTTTTTGGCTTAAATACCTCCCCTGCCAAATAAACTACATCCGCCCCATTGCTGCAGGCAGCCTTTAACCCAGCCAAATCGGCTACCTGTACAGACAGAGTATGATGCGCCTGAACTGGTGCCTCTATAGGGGCTTCCTCCTTGAGAATTTCATCCTGGAAGCCTGGCTCCTCTACGGCATTACTAAAGAATCTAGGCTCTCTGCTGCCATCAAAGCCAATATCCTTGGCATCAGGCTGTCCCAAAGCAAAGGTAGTAGTAAAATCTCTAGCCCGATTCTGGTACAAATCCTGCCAATCCTCTTCGTTAATGCTATAGCCCATAGGATCTGCAATATAGGCATCAATAGCCCGTCTATAGGTAGCTACAATACGGCGCACGAAATCCGCAGGACGCATACGGCCTTCAATCTTAAAGGAGAATACCCCTGCCTGAATCAGCTCAGGAATATTGCGATACATACACATATCCTTCAGGGCCAGCTTATAATCATGCTGATCATCCTTATCCAGAACAGCACCAGTATCCTCCTCTACCAGCTTATAAGGCCAACGGCATGGCTTCAAGCATCTGCCACGGTTGCCACTCTGTCCGAAGAGAACACCGGAATGAATGCACTGTCCGCTTTCCGCAATACACATATCCCCATGCATAAAATATTCAATCTCCAGACCTGTCCGCTCCTTGAAAAGAGACAGCTCGGAGAGAGTCATTTCTCTGCCTACTACAATACGGGTAATGCCATATTCCTTCAGCTTCTTGATAGCATGCTCGTTATGAGTGTTCATCATAACTGAGGTATGGAGAGGAATATCAATCCCCAGTTCCTTGGTTAGCTCCAAAACCGCAAAATCCTGTACCAGAATTGCATCAGGCTTAATCTCATTGAGATAAAGCAGATATTTTTTCAGAGGCTCTACCTCCTCCACGCTAATCAGGTTATTCAGGGTTATATAAAGATGAACTCCGTGGGCGTGAGTATATTCTATGGCCTTTTTCAGCATTTCATCGTCAAAATTAGTTTCCTTATTGCGGTGCATACGCATATTAAAATGCTTGCCCCCCAGATATACAGCATCAGCCCCTGCCTCCACAGCAGCCACAAGGGCATCCCAATTCCCTGCCGGAGCCAAAAGCTCCACAGATTTACGGTTCAAAATCATTGCTTACATTACTCCTTTATTTATCCTATCTAATGCCTAATCCACAAACTGATTTGCAAAAACCCGCACTATTAATTTATTATAACCCCTAGATTATTCAAAGAAAATGATTTTTTCATTTTCTTTCAATGGGGTTTCGACAGACATTATTTCTTATCAGTTCATAGGCCATCTGATAATCCATTCCCTTTTCCTGCTGCAGCTGGCGAATACTATCATACTCTGGATAGCAGCGCACTATATCTCCATAGCTGCATTCCTTGGCTTTCACGGCTATGCCATCTACCACACCAGATAGCTGGCGGCGCTGCATAATACAGCGCTTCATTTTCTCATAGCGAATACCAATACTGGTAGTATGCTGGAAAATAATTCTAGCCATTGCCTCCTGCTGCTGTGGCTGGCAAAGCACTGTCAGCATATAGGACGGGCGGTTCTTCTTCATATAGATTGAGGTAAAAAATACATCTAAGGCTCCAGCAGACAAAAGCAGTTCCTGTACCAAGCCCAGAGTTTCCCCATTGCTATCATCTATATTTGTTTCAATTTTGAGAATCTCATCCTCTGAAAGTTCTGTCTCCGCTTCTAACAACAAAAGCCGCAAAAAGGTTGGCACCTCATATTCCCTCTTGCCGGCTCCCATGCCTACCCCAGCCACTCTATAGCTGGCAGGCAGCTTATCCATAGTCCTAAGAGCTGCGGCTGCCGCTGCTCCCGTAGGAGTTACCAGTTCCCCCTCTACATGGCTTAGACGAAGCTTCAAACCATTATCAGCCACAATATGGGTAACTGCCGGTACAGGTACCGCCATGATACCATGCTGACAGCGAATAGTGCCATGACCATCCACCAAAGTATCAACCACCACATCATCAATGGCTAGACTTTCCATACATACGGCAATGCTGACGATATCCACAATGGAATCCACTGCCCCTACCTCATGAAAATGAACCTGCTCCACATCTGCTCCATGAGCCTTGGCCTCAGCCTGAGCCAATACCTGAAAAATCTTCAAGGCCAGTTTCTGAGCTTCCTCACTCATATCACTGTGATGAATAATATGGCGAATCTCCCCCATACCCCTATGCTCATGATGATGGTGGTGGTGACTGTGTTCATGCTCGTGATGATGTGCATGGTCATGGTGGTGCTCATGTTCATGGTCATGGTCATGATGATGCTCATGTTCATGATGCTCGTGACCATGTAGATAGGCCATATCATGGTCATGATTCTCATGAACCTCATCTAGCTCCACCAAGAAATCACACATATCAAGACCGGATTTTTTTACCCTTGATACCTTAGTTTGAAAGCCCTTTACCTCCAAGCTATGCAAAACCTTTGTCAATTTCTCATAATCTGCCCCCATATCCAAAAGAGCAGCTACCAGCATATCACCGCTTATACCAAAGGGCCCATCAATATATAAAACTCTTTTCATACATACCTCTTTACCTAAAATACATTATTCCTTAGCCACAGCCAGCTTATTAATCTGGGCTGCCAAATATCCCGCTCCATAGCCATTATCTATATTAACCGTAGCAATACCATTGGCACAGGAATTAAGCATACTTAGCAGGGCAGATACTCCCCCCAGATTAGCTCCATAGCCAATAGATGTTGGCACCGCAATAACAGGCTTATCCACCAAGCCTGCCACCACACTGCCCAAAGCCCCTTCCATGCCTGCCACAGCAATGACACAGTTGGCCTTTTGAATGAGAGGCAGCTGGGACAACAGACGATGTAGACCGCTAACCCCTACATCATAGATACGTTCCACATGACAGCCAAAATACTCTGCTACCTGGGCAGCTTCCTCTGCCACAGGTATATCTGCTGTACCAGCAGTACAAACGGCAATACAGCCCTGACGCTTGCGCTTTTCCTTACCGCAGGTAATAATTCTCGCCTTAGCATCATATTTTGCCTCTGGCAGAATTTCCGCAATCAAGGTATATTGCTCCGGAGTAGCTCTAGTTACCAAAAGCTCCCCCTCCAACTGAAAAAGTCTTTGACATATGCTAACCAGATGTTCATCTGCCTTGCCCTGAGCAAAAACCACCTCAGGAAAGCCAGAACGAAATCTTCGCTGGGTATCCAGCTTGGCATAGCCCATTTCCTCAAAGGGCTTACGGCGAATACTTCCCTCTGCCTCCTGCAGGCTTATTTCACCCTTTTGTAATTTTTCCAGTATTTCATGTAAACTGACCATATCAGCGTTCCTTTAAATCCAAATAAATATCCTCAAACTCCTGTAAAAGCAGATTTTTCACCTTTTCTCTCTCCTGTAACAGCTTTTCCATTTGCTGAGGTTTCAACTGCAACTTGGCATCCTTGTCCAACACTCGAATACGGAAATCACTATACCCCATTGCCAGCAAAGCAGCCTCAGCTCTCTCCACCTTTTTCAAGGTGGAAAGCTCCAAGGGACAGCCTGTAGGAATCCTGGTTGCCAAACAGGCATAAGAAGGCTTATCCCAAGTAAACAGACCAGCCTCCTGGGAATGTCTGCGAATCTCCATTTTGGTCAATCCTGCCTGCAGCAGAGGTGACAGTACCTGCATTTCCTGCAAAGCCTTGAAGCCTGGCCTATCTGCCAAATCATCAGAAGCATTGGTGCCATCAATTAAAACCTTGTAACCATCTCTGGCTGCCTGCTCCTTTATCAAGCCAAATACCCTCTGCTTGCAATAATAGCAACGAAGTTGGTCGTTTTGCACAACCCTTTCATCAGTCAGAGGATCAGCCTCCACAATAGCAAGATTGTCAATATGCAAAAGCTCTGCCATCTTTAGCACATCCTGCCTTTCAAACTCTGGTTGAAAAGGCCCCTTAACAAAATAAGGCTTTATATCTGCCCCATATTTAATTCCCGCATACAAGAGATAGGAGGAATCCACCCCTCCTGAAAAACCCAAAGCCACCTTGGGATGCTGAGTAAAAAATTCCTGCAAATCCATATCGTTCACCTAAATGCAATAACACCATGCTCTTACACAAGAGACTAAGATTAATCTTATATTATATCGCGACGCAAAATGCCATAAGGCTCCACTGGCTTATCCATGCGGATTTTCACGATTTGCTGGGGATGAGGTGCCACCTGAATAGCCTCTCCCTCATCGTTATACATTTCCTGCAAAATCTGACGATAGCCAGCCAGATGAGGCTGAAAAATCTCTATTTCCTGTCCCACCTTCATATTATTTCGCTGTTCCACCGTAGCAAAGCCTGTTTTTTCGTCATAATCCAGCACCAGTCCCACAAAATCCGAAGTCTGGGTATAGCTGGAAGTTCCATATATCTGATCCTTTTCTGTAGGACGGCCATAATAGAAGCCAGTGGTATAAGCCCGATGGGAAACCTTGTCCAGCTCCTCCACCCATTCCTTTTTCACCTCAAACTGCTCTGGGGCAGCAAAATAGCTATCAATAGCCTCTCTATAAGCCTTGACCACACTGGCAGCATAGTGAACGCTTTTCATACGTCCCTCAATTTTTAGACTATCCACTCCGCTGGCAATGACATCTGGCAAATAGGGCAACAGACACATATCCTTGGAATTAAAAATATAAGTGCCTCGTTCATCCTCCAACACTGGGAAATACTGCCCTGGGCGTTTTTCCTCTACCAGAGCATAGTTCCAGCGACAAGGCTGGGCACAGCTGCCCCTATTAGCATCCCGGCCCGTAAGATAATTGCTCATAAGACAACGGCCGGAATAGGAAATGCACATGGCGCCATGTACAAACATTTCCAGCTCCACAGAGCATTTTTCCCGAATCTCCTTTATTTCTTCTAAGGACATTTCCCGAGCCAGGACCACTCGGCTGGCCCCCAGCTCCCCCCAGGCATTCACCGCCGCCCAGTTGGTATTGTTGGCCTGAGTGCTAATATGCAGTTCCACATCAGGGGCATATTCCTTAGCCAGGGTAAATACCCCCAAATCTGCCACCAAAATAGCATCTACCTTGATTTCATTCAAAAAAGTCAAATAAGCCGGCAACTTGGCAATATCACTATTATGAGGAAAAATATTCACCGTGACATAGATTTTTTTGCCTAGCTTATGGGCAAAATCCACTGCTTCCTGCAATTCCTCATTGGTAAAGTTTCCTCCAAAGGCTCTCAGGCCAAAGGCCTTGCCCCCTAGATAAACCGCATCTGCACCATAAAGCAAAGCCATTTTCAGCTTTTCCATATTGCCTGCCGGAGCCAAAAGCTCAGGTTTTTTCATTTTTTATCCTCCATTTTATTTTCAACATTACCCTTACCAGCTAGTCGCTGGCTAACAGCCAGGCCATCGCCATTCTCATAGATTTCTGTCTGAAATTCACCACTATCAGTAACCATAGCAATATATTCCCGCAACCGCTTTACAATAGTACGAAACCGTCTAGGTGCTGGTACATCCCCACGGACATAGCCACGAAACAGAACATTATCTGCCACCACCAAAGCATCCTCTGTCAACAGAGGATATATTTTGCGAAAATAATCTGGATACTGTCCCTTGGCGGCATCTATAAACACCATATCAAAGAAGCCTGTCAGCTTCTGAATATTTTCCCCGGCATCTCCCGTAATAATCCTAATCTGCTGACCATAGGGCGACCTGTCCACAAAGTCTCTGGCTTCAGCAGCCCGTTCCTCACTAAGCTCCAGACTGACAATCTCCATCTCTGGTGCTGCATTGGCAGCAATATAAAGCGTGGAATAGCCTATAGCCGTGCCTATTTCCAGCACTCGCCGTGGCTTTCTAGCCGCCACAGCCTTCTCCAGCACAGCCAGGCCGTTAATGTTGATAATCGGCACATGATTGGCCTCTCCATAGGCCTTCATTTCAGCCAGCAGCTCTGCCAGCCCATCATTTACATTGCGCATATACTTTCCCCTTTAGCGAACCTGATCCACCAGATCCAAATGCTCATCATAAGTATAGCCATAATGATTGTGTCCCTGAGTATCCGCCACAAAATAAAGATAATCCGTATTGGCAGGATTCAACACAGCTTCTATAGAGGCCATACCAGGACTGGCTATAGGTCCTGGTGGCAGTCCATAATGCTGATAGGTATTGTAGGGTGAATCTATTTTGGTATCAGCAATGGACAGATTCTCCTTTGGCCCATCCAAAAGATACTGAATGGTGGTATCTGTCTGCAACGGCATATTAATATCTAACCGCTTGAAAAAAACCTGGGCAATAATCGGCCTGTCCTCTGGGAAGCGAGCCTCCTTCTCCACTAAGGAAGCCAAGGTTACCAGCTCATAAACAGACAAATTACGCTGAGATGCCTGCTGCCGCAGCTCTGGTGTCAGCTTATGGTCAAATTCCTCAGCCATACGTCTCATAATATCCTGACAGCTGGCATCTGTGGCAAATTCATAGGTATCTGGAAACAAAAATCCTTCAATGGCATAATCAGCCTCTGGTGATTTTACTATATAATCATAAGGTGCAAAATCCTTGGCCGCTGCCAAAAACTTCTTTTCCTCCACCAGGCCATGCTTTGCCAACAGCTTGGCAATCTGGCGCACATCATAGCCCTCTGGAATAGTAACCCACTGGGAGGTAGCACGACCGTTTATCAGCACTCCCAAGGCATCTCCCACCGTCATGTTTTTCTGCAAGGAAAAGGTGCCTGCCTGAAATTTGTCCCCAGCACCATTTAATTTTACGGCCAGCTTAAATTTCCAAGTAGAATCTATAACACCTTTTTCGACTAGCAAATCTCCAATCTCCCCAGAAGCCATACCAGGGGTAATCCGTACAACCACCTTATCATTGCCTTGGATTTCATCTATGGTAGAGATTCTATAATCCATGCTTAATACAGCAAAAGTTACACAGACTGCTGCCAAAACTGCCACTGCCACGGCCAACACTGCATTTTTTTTGGTTCTTTGCTTGTCCTCCTCAGTTGCATCCTTGCCATAGGAAAAATGCTTTTCCACTATTTCATTCAGCCAATTCTTTAGCTTATTCTTCTTGTCATCCAGAAACATACGACACCTCTTGTCCGCTGTATATTAGCTGTTCTGCTTACTATTTTATTCTCGTAAATGCCTTTCTGCCTCCTGAGCAAAAGGACAAAATTTATCCACTAGAGCGTGAAACCTTGGCGTGTGATTCCGCTCCAGTAAATGCACCAGCTCATGTATCAACACATATTCCAGACACATAGGATGCTTGTGTGCCAGATTCAGGCTTAGATTGATTCTACCTGTCCTGGTATTGCAGGAACCCCAGCGACTGTGCATCATGCGAAAATGGATACTGGAAGCCTGAACTCCCGTAATTTCCTGACAGCGAGGCAGAATTTTCTGCACCTCTGCCACCAAATCCAGATTGTACTTAGGCTGTTTTTGCTGTCCAGCCAGATATTGTTGGCGAGCTAACAGCATCCCCTGCCATACTCCCGCCAGAGCTGATTGCCACTGACTATTAGGCACTCCATAGGGACAGCTGACTACAATCTCTCCTTCCGGACGACTGATACGCACCCTGATATTTTTCATATGGGGCCGTCTTACCAGCTTGATTTTCTCCCCACGATAGACAATTTGCTTTTCCTGAATATGAGCCATAATTTCCTCAATCTGCCAGAAGCTTATTTATCAGCCAGTTCCTCAATAGCCTGAGCCGCCCCCATAATGCCAATTACAGCGTGCTCAAAGGTAAGACCACCCTGCAGATATACATTATATGGAGCCCGTAATGGGCCATCAGCACTAAGCTCAATAGAAGCACCCTGTACAAAGGTACCTGCTGCCATAATAATCTTGTCTGCATAGCCCGGCATATCCCAAGGCTCTGGAGCTGCAAAGGAATCTACTGGAGAATACTTCTGAATACCTCGACAGAAGGCAATCAGCTTCTCCGGAGTATCCAGCTGAATAGCCTGAATAATATCTCCTCTAACATCGGTTGGCAATGGCAGAGTCTTATATCCCAGCAGGGCAAAGAGAGCTGCGGCAAAAACTGCCCCCTTAATGGCCTGAGCTACCACATGAGGTGCCAGGAAGAAGCCCTGGAAAATCATGCGGTTGTTAGCCAAGGATGCTCCCAGCTCATCACCCATGCCTGGCGCAGTAAGACGATAGGAGCACAGCTCCACCAAATCACTTTTACCAGCAATATAGCCACCGGTAAGAGCCACACCGCCCCCCGGATTCTTTATCAGGGAACCAGCCATAATATCTGCTCCTGCCTGTACAGGCTCCTGAGTATCTACAAACTCACCATAACAGTTATCCACAAAGCAGATACAATCAGGCTTAACCTTTTTAACCTCCTGACAAATGGCCCCTATTTCCTCAATAGTCAAAGGGTTGCGCATGGAGTAGCCACGGGAGCGCTGAATCAACACCATCTTGGTATCAGGAGTGATTTTGCCAGCAATACCTGCCATATCCACCTTGCCATCAATCATTTCCAGCTCATCATAAAGCACGCCAAATTCCTTTAAGGAGCCAGGGCTTTCATTGGCATAACCAATAACAGTCTGCATGGTATCATAAGGGGCACCAGTAATGGAAACCAGCTTGTCCCCTGGTCTAAGAATACCAAAGAGCACTGTGGCCAAAGCATGAGTACCAGAAACAAAATTGGTACGAACCAAGGCTCTTTCAGCTCCGAATACCTTAGCAAACAGCTCCTCAATCTTGCTGCGGCCAATATCGTCATAAGCATAACCAGAGGTAGTATTAAAATGAGCCTCAGACACCTGACACTCCCGCATAGCATCCAACACCTTCAAGGTATTGGCCTCGGCTATACTATCAATATGAGCAAACATAGGCCCAGCCTGAGCCATAGCCTGTTTTTTTAGCTGCAGCAAATTTTCAGAAAATGACATTTTTTTAATCTCCTTTATTTATGAGCTTAGATAGCTCCTTATTTATCCTTTATTTCGTATTTGAGATAAGGTTCTGCATCGGATACAGACATGGTAAGCTCCATAACCGTTCCCTTATCGTTGTAATCAATGGCCTCCACGTTGGCCACATCATGAAGCCGAGTTACCAGATGGCCCTGGTCATAGGGAATACAAAGCTTCAAGGTAATATTGCTCTGGGCAAAAAAGCTTTTGATTTTTTCCCGCAGTATTTCCAGCCCAGCTGGATTTTTAGCAGAAATTACCACACCTTCTCTGCCCTGCAGCATTCTTTTTTCCACATGATTGTCTGGAAATTGCAATACGGGCAGCTTATCTGCTTTGTTAAAGACAAATATAGCAGGCTTGTTCTCAGCACCAATTTCCTTCAGCACCTCTACCACAGCCTGAATCTGCAATTCATAATTCACATCAGAAGCATCTACCACATGAATCAGCAAATCCGCCTCGGCAGTTTCCTCCAAGGTAGCCTGAAAGGCACTAACCAGAGTATGAGGCAATTTTTGAATAAAGCCTACCGTATCTGTCAGCAGAATTTCCTGCTTGTCATCCAGCTGAATCAATCTGGTGGTCGGGTCCAAGGTAGCAAAAAGCAAGTCCTCTGCCATAACCTCATTACTGCCAGCCAAAGCATTAAGAATAGTGGATTTGCCTGCATTGGTATAGCCTACCAGAGCCGCCACTGGCACCCGGCTGTTTTTCCGCTGGATTCTATGGAGCTGTCGTTGAGCCTTTAGCTTATCAATTTTTTCCGTCAGGTCATGAATGCGGCCGCGAATCCGCCGTCTATCCATTTCCAGCTTGGTTTCACCGGGGCCTCTGGTGCCAATACCGCCTCCTAGACGGGACAGAACCAAACCTTGCCCCCCTAATCTAGGCAGATTATACTTTAGCTGTGCCAGCTCTACCTGCAGCTTGCCTGCACTGGATCTAGCCCGCTGGGCAAAAATATCCAGAATCAGGGCAGTTCTATCCACCACTCTCAATCCAGTAACCGACTCCAGATTCCTCTGCTGAGAGGGGGTGATTTCATCATCCAAAATCAGCAAATCTGCTTCCAGCTCCTGAGCCATCAAGGTAACCTCTGCCACCTTGCCCTTGCCTAAAAACAGGGCCGTATCAGGCCGTTCCTTTTTCTGCACTGTCCGGCCCACCACTACTGCCCCAGCAGTTTTGGCCAAGCCCTCCAGCTCAGTCAGTGAATCCTCTGCCAGCCAATTACTTTTACCTGTATCCACCCCTGCCAATATGGCCTTTTCCGGTGGTGCCTCTGTGGTATAGGTGTTGTTCTTTGTCTCCATAGTATCACCATCCTTTCCCTCTAACCTTTAGGACAATACCTCACTTGTTAACGATACTCTGAATATTCTTCAAGGTAATGGACATAAACCCATCCTCATCCTTGTAGAATTCCACAAATTCTGTATTCTCAAAAAACTCCGTAGGAATCACCAGCTCAATGCCGGTATCTGTACTTAGCTTGTGCTTCCGCATCTTTTTCAGGGTTGCTTCCTTATCTACCACCACAGGCTCCCGAAAGCCAGCATTTTCCATTTCCTGTCGATAATCAGCCTGCATAGCCGGATTATCCTGAAATACTGCTTCACCTACCTGCTGTGGGTCCAACTGGCCATCATCAGATAAATTCTCGGCAATATAGTTTTTCACGGCAGCTGCTGTTTCCACCTGATCCTGACAGTAAGCTTCGGCCACCTTTTTGGCTACCTTGTTAATTTCCTTAATGGTTTCCTTGGGAGATGGTGTCTGATTGCACTCCAAAAGCAGCTCTGGCAAGACAAAAACGCTATTGCCATCCAAAGAGTATTTCTTGGCTTTAATCAGTGTCTCCCCAGATGCCAGATTAATGTAGGCAAATTCATCCATGCGCTGGCTATTGCCCGGTAAAAGTCCACTGCTGTTCATAACCTCTGTGGCCACCGCCCCATCCTCGGTCACATTAACCTGATGAACATAGCCCTGATGATTCACGCATTTCAATAGGGCCATATGGGGTACATCATCTACTCTCAGCTGACAAACAAACAAATCTGTATTCTGAATATCCTGACAAGGAGCCAAAGCCTTGTACAAAATGTCTGCCACCTGACAAGAAAATTCCACAAAACTGGACTTCTGTGCCAGATATTCCTGCAACAGGCCATTAAATTCACTGTTTTCATAAAATTTACCACTTTTGGCATCCTGGCTATGAATGGTCTTTTCCACATGCTTAATGAGAAATTCCCGAATGCCATCCTCCAAAGCCAGCTCCTGGGCGGAAAGCACCGGCTCTCCCCCAACAAAATCCAATATATGCAATACAGCCTTTTCTAAAATAACCACGCCAAACCTCCTGGCTTATCAGCCTATTCTCTAGTCCTAAAAACATCTTATTTGCGTTTAGGTACTACTACACCTTTGGTATAGGGAGTAAATATTACCAAAATAGTTGCAATAACTACTGGTACCACGCTTAAAAACATAGCTGTTTCCAAGCCAATATAATCACCTAAAGCCGCGGTAACTGCTGCACCAATACTGCCAAGACCAAAGCACAATCCCATCATCATGCCGGAGGCCACGCCAATATATTGAGGCATCAGCCTGCCTGTCCACACAATAGAGCTTGGCTGAGGAGCCTGCACAAAGAAACCTCCCATAAACAACAACAAACTACTTATAAAGCCTGCATCTGGATAAAGGAAAAACAATACTGTTGGCAAGGCTGTCAAGGCCAAGGATACCACCATCAACCGCTTATGTCCAAATTTGTCTCCCAGCTCACCGCCTATCAGGCCTCCAGCCGCTGTTCCCATGAGAAATACCGTCAGCATGGAACCAGATACCACATTGGAGGCGCCATGAGACAACATCAGCATGGGTAAAAAGGTAGATACAGACACATGGGTACAGCAACGGAGCCCCATAGCTATATTCAGCAAAGCCACCGAAGGATTAGCAAAAATCTTGATAATGCTGATAGATTCACTGGAACTTACCTTTTTGGCATTGGCCGAAGGCAATTTATAAAGACCAGAAAAATAAAATAATATGCCCAGCACAACTGCTGGTATGGCTACCAAGGGCAAAATATCCAATCCATATCTGTCCAACAGAAACATTACTGTGGCAGGAGCTACTGCTGCACCAAAATTGCCGCCTACTACGTACAGAGACATAACTCTGCCCATATTGCTGACATTGCCTACCTTTCCCAATAGGGCACTGCCTACGGGATGAACAAAGGACACCGTTATACCCATTATGATACACAACAGGAACAAGGCAGCTTTATTAGGTGCCATACCAGCCAGGCAGATAGCAATACCACTTAAAGGTATAGCCGCCAACAGCCAAGGGCTGCTATCATGTTTATCGGTAATATATCCCACAAAGGGCTGTATAGAGCTGGCTACAAAAGCCAATACCATAACCAGAATACCACACATGGTTAAGGACATATCCAACTTCACCATAATAAAGGGCAGTAAAACTGGCAAAAAATTGTTATAGTAATCTACTGTATAATGACCAGCACAAAGATAAAATATATTTGTTTTGGTTCCCCATCTTAGCATATATTCACACTCCTGATTTATTTTGTCGAAAGTATATTATAACATAATTATGTGTTTTTTTCTATAATCAGGTCCTGGATTTCCCTATATCTACAGTTGGTAAAATATTCCTCTGAACATCCCAGCAACAGGCAAAGCCTCGATGTTAACTCCATACGCAAAACAGTTGACAAATTGTTGTTCTCTATGTAAAATGTTAACTATATGCTGTACTTAAGTTAACAAGGAGAGTTACCTATGGATATGTTGAAATTAGCTGAGGAAATTATTGCGGGCCGTCGTCTTACCAGACAGGATGATTTGCAGGCCTTCCTTACCTGTGATTTGGATGAACTGTGTCAAGGAGCAGACAAAATCAGGGCTGCCTGTGTTGGCGAGCATGTGGACCTGTGCTCCATTATTAATGGCCGCAGTGGCAAATGCCCAGAGAACTGCAAGTTCTGTGCCCAGTCTGCCCATAATCATACAGAATGTCAATCTCATCCCATGCTCAGCACAGAGGAAATTCTGGCTGCTGCCCGCATGAACGAAAACGAGGGTGTACATCGTTTTTCCATTGTAACAGCTGGCAGAGCCTTGACCGGCAAGGAATTTGATGCTGCTATTGAGGCCTACAAAACCATGAGCACGGAGTGCAATATAGAACTGTGCGCTTCTATGGGCTTTTTAGATGCAGACCAGCTTCGCCGTCTCAAAGAAGCTGGCGTTACCAGCTACCATCACAATATCGAAACCTCCCGGCGTAACTTTCCTAATATCTGTACCACCCACACCTATGATATGAAGATTGCTACCCTGAAGCTGGTAAAGGAAGTAGGTATGTGCGCCTGCTCCGGCGGAATTATTGGCATGGGTGAAACCTGGGATGATAGATTGGATATGGCCATCAGTCTGGCCGAGCTGGGCATTGATTCCATTCCTTTGAATGCCCTAATGCCTATTCCAGGCACACCTTTGGAGCATTTGGAGCGATTGACAGAAGCAGATATTCTAAGAACCGTAGCCTTTTTCCGCTATATTAACCCAGAGGCCAATATTCGCTTAGGTGCTGGCAGAGCCCTCCTTACCAATGACGGGGAAACCGCTTTCCGAGCTGGTGCTTCTGCTACCATTACAGGCAATATGCTGACCACTACAGCTTGTGCTACCATTCGCAGTGACAAGAATATGCTTACAGATATGGGTAGAGACATTACACCGCCATATCAAGTACAGTAAAATGAGACTTATTCAGTGGGAGCTTTAGACTCCCACTGAATTTAGTCGAATAGATCCAGAGCTTTACGGGTGCTTAACTCCCTCCTAAGAGGAGGGAGCCTTAGCACCCGTTAGCATGGGGTAACAAGCTTATACCCTTGGCAGGATGGCAAGGACAACTCCAACCTCCTGATACATATATTATAGAATAGAAGGCGTAAACATGAGTAAAGGAATTTTTATTACAGGAACAGGTACTGACATTGGCAAGACCTATGTTACCGGCTTGATTGTCAAGAAACTGGCTCAGGCAGGCTGTAAGCCAGCCTACTACAAGGCCGCCATGAGTGGCAACAACCGCCGTCCTGACGGCTCCCTGATACCAGGAGATGCTCTCTTTGTCAAGGAATGTGCCGGCATAGAACAGGATTTGGACTCCATGTGCCATTATGTATACGAAAATGCCTATTCCCCTCACCTGGCTTCCCGCATTGAGGGACATCCTGTAGAAATGCAGGTGGTAAGGCAGGGCTTCTACTCCCTTGTTCCCCAGTATGATTATATTACTGTGGAGGGCAGTGGCGGCATTCTCTGCCCTATCTGCTTTGATGAAGCCAAAATCCAGCTGGAAGATGTTATCAAAGATTTGCACCTTTCCTGTATTATGATTGCTGATGCAGGCCTTGGCACCATTAACAATGTAGTGCTGACCTATGAATACATGAAAGCCCATAATTTGCCTGTAAAAGGTGTTATTTTCAACAACTACCACCCAGGCAATGTCATGGAAGATGATAATATCCGCATGTGTCAATACATGACCAACCTGCCTGTATTGGCCAAGGTTCAGCCGGGAGATACCCAGTTGGATATAGATGTGGAATTATTGAAAAATTTGTATGATGAGGTGAAATAAATGATCTGGTATCCATACCAACAAATGAAGCATATGAAGGAGCCCTACAAAATTGAGAATGCGGAAGGGGTTTATCTCTACACCAAGGACCAGAAGCTGGTGGATTCTGTTTCCTCCTGGTGGTGCATGATTCACGGCTACAAGCACCCTGAGCTGACTGCTGCCATCAAGGAACAGGCTGATAAATTCTGTCATGTTATGCTAGGCGGCCTTACCCATGAGCCAGTACAGAAGCTGTCTGCCAAGCTGCAGGAGTTCCTGCCGGGGGATTTGGACTACTGCTTCTTCTCCGATTCTGGCAGTGTGGCTGTGGAGGTATCCTTGAAAATGGCCCTGCAATACCATGTAAACAAGGGCAATCATCGTCCTCTGGTGCTGGCACTAAATCGTGCTTATCATGGAGATACCTTCAAAGCTATGGAGGTAGGCGATGATGATGATTACCATTTTGCCTTTGAGCAAAAGGATGGCGTAGACCAGAAAAAGGGCTGTATTCATATTCCTACCACTATTCCAGCTCTGGAGGAGGCCTTCCAAAAATATCATGACCAGTTGAATTGCTTTATTGTGGAACCTCTGCTGCAGGGTGCTGGCGGTATGCAGATGTATGATATTTCCTTCCTAAAACGGGCTAGGGAGCTTTGCAGCCAATATGATGTACTGCTGATATTCGATGAAGTAGCTACCGGCTTTGGCCGTACTGGTCATCGCTTTGTGGCTGATGTGGTACTGCCTGATATATTGGTATTGGGCAAGGCTCTTACAGGTGGCTATATCGGTCATGCCTGCACCGTTGCCAATCACAAGGTTTATGAAGCCTTCTACAGCGATGATGACCGCAAGGCTTTGATGCACGGCCCAACCTTCATGGGTAATGCTTTGGCCTGTGCTGTTTCCCTGAAAGCCATTGAGATTTTTGAGCGTGACGATTATATGTCCAAAATCAAAAACATTGAAGCCATTACCCGTCGGGAACTGGCAGATTTTCAGGATGAACGTATCAAGGAAGTTCGTATTATGGGTGGCTGTGCCTGCATTGAGGTAAAAGATCCTGCTGTATTAGCAGGCTATCAGCAATTTGCCTATGAACGGGGAGTATTCTCCAGACCATTCCTGTCCTATATGTATTCTATGGTACCATATGTGATAGAAGAACCAGACTTAGTGAAGATATTTGATACCATGAAGGCCTGGTTCCGCCGCTAAATTTTAGCATCTAATATATTTCCATAAAAAAGGAGTTATGACACAGCTTATGCCATAACTCCTATTTTTTAATTCAATTTCAACCAGATAGCAGGACGAATACCTCCACGTACATCTCTTACATAGCTGTATTGAAAGGAACCATCCTCACCTACACTGGCTGCATTGGCCTCATTAAAACCTGGGGAACGCAGCCACCACCAGCTGGAACGAGGATTTTGCTCTCTTCTGCCTAGATAATATGGACATTTGCGATTATGGTTCACATTAAAATACTTTTGAGCCTCTACAACGCTAAGCAGGAATACCTTATCCTTGGTATCATTGCCTGGGTCCGTATTACACATAGGATTTTCATCAGCCCTGATCAAAGCCTTGACCAAGGAGTAACGCTCCTGCTCACTAAATGCAGTTTCCAAAAATTCCTTGTTCAGATACCTGCGCAGGCTGGAGCTTTCCCAGGTAACCAATCCCCAGCGGTCATGAAAAGGTCTGTATTCCAGTACATATTTACTCAAAAGCAGGGCCCTATCCTCCTTGACCTCCAGAACCTGCCATTCCATAGGATCTTCCCCAGCTGGAATATGTCCCAACTGGATAATACTGCCTACTTCAACAGCTGATTGCGCCAAGGATTTACCTGCTTTTCCAGCATTTTCCCTGGCTGCCAGTAATCTGGACTGGCCATGAGCCAACAAATCCTCCAAAACCTCCAGTGCCTCTTGATTGCCATATCTGGCACTGCCTGTTAGATAGCTTATGCCCTCTGTCAGCAAAACCTGCCCCAAAGAAGCCATGGCTGCTGCATCCCCTCTTTTTGCAGCAGAACCATAGGCCTCAATAGCTGTGGTATAATCTTCCATTTTGTTCCCCCCGTATACCCCTGTATGCAGAAATTGGCCTTTCATTAATGATGGCGCATATTTTGTACAGGAATATTGGCTACCAAAGCAACGGAATCCTCTACATTTTCCAGAGAAATTTCCATATCGCTTTTATTGATAACCATGTATTTGGAAATAACCTGAATGATATCATCCCGCAGCTTTTCCATTACCTCTGGGGATACACTGGCCCTATCCTGAATCAGAACCATCTGTAATCTTTTTTTAGCAACCTTGCCTGATTTTTCCTTTTTAAATATGCTAAGCAATGAATCCAACATACCCTGACCTCCTTACATTCCAAAAGCCTTTTTCAGGCGGGTAAAAAGACCATCCTTCTCAAAGGTCATAAAAGGTACTTCCTCGCCCAAAAGGCGGCGGACAATATTATCATATGCTCGGCCTGCCTGAGACTTAGGATTGCCTACTAATGGCTCGCCACGGTTGGCAGAGGTTACTACCATTTCATCGTCAGGTATCTGACCAATACACTTGATGGACAGAATATCATCAATATCGCTCATATCCATCATATCGCCGCTTTCCACCATCTGAGGACGGATTCTGTTAACAATCAGGCTGATATTATCCTTTTCAGCCCGGCCCAGCTCGCCGATAATCTTGTCTGCATCGCGAACAGCGGAAACCTCTGGCATAGTTACTACAATGGCTCTATCTGCTGCAGCAATAGCGGTTTTGAAGCCTTGCTCAATACCTGCTGGGCAGTCAATAATAACGTAATCATATTCCTTGCGCAGCTCATCGCAAAGAACCATCAACTGGGCTGGATTTACCGCAGATTTATCCTTTATCTGAGATGTAGGCAGAAGGAAAAGTGTCTCGTATTTCTTGTGACGAACCAGAGCCTTCTTGTAAGGAACTCTGCCCTCGGTTACATCTACCAAATCATACATAATACGATTTTCCAGCCCCAGCAGCAAATCCAAATTGCGCAAGCCTGTATCTGTATCAATCAGAACAACATTTTTGCCACGCTTTGCCAATCCTACCCCCAAATTGGCAGTAGTAGTAGTCTTACCTACGCCACCTTTGCCGGATGTAATAACAATAACCTCACTCATCTGTATAAATCCTACCTTTCTATTGGTTCTATAACAATCTGACCATCCTTGATATATGCCTTCTCTGCATATTGGCTTACTTCCGGTTCATCCGGTGAGCGAGCTATGAGATTGGCAATGCGAATCTGCATGGGCATCAGTCTATCTGCCACTACAAAGGCTTGATAATCCCCCATTGCGCCTGCGTGAACAATACCACGACAGTTTCCCCTTACATCAATACTCCCCACAGCTACCAGCTTAGCTCCAGGATTTACGTTACCGCAAATCATCAAGGAACCCTGAGAGGTAATTTCCTCTCCATTGCGGACAGTTCGGTTAATTACCTTCATGACCTGCTGGCAATCTCCCTCATTTCTTCCGTTATTTGGCTGAGGTATAGCATTAGCAGCATTAGCATGACCAGCATTTGGCCTCACTGCCCCAGTTGACACCTTTTTTGTGCTATCTGCCAGATCAAGCCCCTTGCTCTGCAAATAGCTTCCCAGTCCCTGACGTACAGATTTGTGCAAATCTGCCACCACCAGCTGGAACTTGGTTCCCTCTGGGAAAAATTCTGGATGCTCCGCCAGCTTCCGATCCAATTCTTCCTGAACCTGAGCCAAATCTGCTGAACTATCCACCATTAACTGAAAGCCATTGGATACACCCTTGATTTTTATCAAATCTCTGGCCACACTCTCCACCTCATCTCTTATTACCGCTTCTCTGCTGCCGCCTTGGCCTTGGCTTCAGCCTCTGCTTTGGCCTTGGCAGCCTGGGCTGGATCCACTATATGGAAAGCAGCATCTAATATTTTTTTGCCAATTGGCACAGCAGACTGGGAACCATAACCACCCTGCTCCACAATAACCGCTACGACAATAGTAGGATTGTCAAAGGGGCCATAAGCTACAAACCAGCCATGATCCCGGCCGTGAGGATTCTCTGCTGTACCGGTTTTACCAGCTATTTCCACTGGATAATTCTTGCCGAAGATAGAAGCTGCTGTACCATATTTAGTAACCTGATGAAGGCCGCTCTGTACCAAGCGGATAAATCTATCCTCTACATCCAACTGGCCCAAAAGCTCAGGCTTGAACTTCTTCACCACATTGCCATTAACATCTACAATACTGTCTACAAGATATGGCTTAAAGCGTTTGCCGTCAGCCGCAATCTCTCCCATAATGGATGCTGCCTGTATAGGAGTTACCAGATTAAAGCCCTGCCCTATAGCTGCGTCAAAGGTTTCTGCCAAGTACCAATCCTCTTCAAAAACCCGCTGTTTGTAAGCCTTGCAGGCCACCAGCCCCTCAGACTCATAAGGCAAATCAATACCGGTAAGCTTACCCATGCCAAACATTCTGGCATAACGCTCAATAGTATCAATTCCCAGACGATTGCCCATTTCATAGAAATACACATTATCAGAATGAGCCATAGCCTGTTCAAAATTCAACCAGCCCAAAGCCTCTCCGCCAGCATTACCCTTAGGTATAATCCAGTGATGACCAGAGTCGAAAATCTTTTCTTCTGGTGTTACCTTACCCTCAGACAAAGCCGCTGTACCTGTAATAATCTTAAAGGTAGAACCTGGTGGATATTCACCTGTAATAGCCTTGTTATCCATTGGATAATAAGGATTATTGTTAATAACAGCCCAATCCTTGCCAGAAATACCATTAACAAAGAGATTTGGATCAAAAGCAGGACGACTGACAATAGCCAGCACCTCTCCCGTCTGAGGATTCAGAGCCACCGCTGCTGCTGCATGGGCACCAATCTGAACGAGCTGTTCATCAACAGCCTTCTCTGCTGCTGCCTGTATATCCAAATCTATGGTTAAATGAAGGTCGTTGCCGGGAATAGGATTCTTTTTCCCCAGTACCTGAACAGGCTTGCCAGTGACATCCACCTCTACCTGTTCACCGCCATTGGTACCGCGAAGGTACTGGTCATAGATTTTCTCCAAACCAAATTTACCAATGATATCGCCGCTTTTATAACCTTCAGCCTTTTTCTTTTCCAGCTCTGCATCGCTGATTTCACTTACATAGCCATAGGCATGGGCACCCTGCTGGTGATAAATATAGTCTCTAATAGGCAAAACCTCTACCACTACCCCAGGATACAGATCCTTCTGCTCCGCAATAATGGTAGTCAGCTCTGGCCCTACATCCGTCTTAATGCGAATAGGATCAAAGCCAACATGGCTATCAATTTTTTTGTGGATATCCTCCACAGGTACATTTAGCAATGTGGAAAGCCTGCTGATAACTTCCTCCGAAATAGGCTCTGTTAGAGGCAGCAGGGATACTGTAAAACCGGGATGGTTAGTAACCAGCAGCTTGCCGTTACGGTCATACATAGTACCTCTAGGCGCCACTGCCGGTACTAGACGTATTCGATTGCCATCAGCCAAGCTGGCATAATAGTCACCATCATATACCTGCAAATAACCCATTCTGGCAATCAAAACAACTATTACCAGCACCACAACTACACTTAAAGCCTTCAGACGCCCACTAAAAATATCCTTATCTGTCATGCACATCTCCCAGCCAATCTATAAAACAACAAAATGTGGCAGTCCTTCTGCCACATATTCAGCACAGTTCCTTGCCAAACTGTGCTATTTCTTTTTTGATACATATTCATCCATTCTATGAACCATAACATGCACTGGCCATGCAAAAATAACATTATAGCACAGCATGGGCAAAAGCTTCATCTGTATATGAGCCACAGGGTAGAAGCCATAGCCTAACAGCACTATGACCAGCTCATAGACGCAATAGGAGGCTATAGTTCCCACACAGGAAGCGGCAATAGGCAAAATAAAGCTATCCCGCAGCACCCTGTTAGAAAAAGTTCCACAGCCAAAGCCCACCAGCATATTAATAAATATATTCACACCTAAAAAACTGCCAGTGGCCAGATCCTCAAAAAGACCTAATAAAAAGCCCATAAAGCTTCCCAGCTTGTTACCTTTGAGAAAGGCGTAGGAAATAGTCAGCAAAAGCAGCAAGTCCGGCCCTATACCATGAAAGAATACCAATGGCAGAAAGGAGGATTGCAACACATATAGCCCCAAGGCCATTACCAGCCAGCCCAAGAAAATATTCATAACTATTTATCCTCTGCCTTTTCTCCATTGATGAAATTGCCATCCTTGTCAGTTTCCGTCCCCGGAGTCTGGACAGGTGGTGTCAAAGGTGCAGGCGGTGCCTCTCTGGAGGCTGTAATAACCAACACATCCTCCAACTTTTGGAAATCTACCGCAGGCTTCAGCACAGCAATCTTCAACAAACCGCCGCCATCATCCTCCAAGGAATCCACTGTTCCAACGGCAATTCCCTTGGGGTAGATACCGCCAAAGCCAGAAGTAATAACCATATCCCCCTCTACCACATCAGAATTTTTGGGGATATTAATCATATTAGGTTTCATGGCATCTGCAATGCTTCCCTGTACAATACCAGCCACCCTTGACTCAGGGCGCTGAATCAAGGTGCCTACAGAACAACGGGGATCCAAAATAAGCTGTACCTTGGCTGCATTAGGAGCAACCTCCGTAACAACACCAACCAGTCCCTTTTCTGTTACCACAGGCATATTTTTCGCAATACCATCGCTGGTTCCCTTGTTGATAACAATCATACTTGTCCAGGTAGCCTGCTCCCGGCCTATAACCTGGGCTGCCTCCAAATCAAATTGGCTGGCAGCCTGCTTGTAGCCCAAAAGATTGCGCAGCCTCTCATTTTCCGCGGCATACTCACTGGCAGTCAGATTTTGCTGTCTCAGCTGAACTACCTCATTCTTGAGCAGCTCATTCTGATAATAAGCAGATACCAGTTCCCAGATAGAGGATGTTACACCGTTAATCTGATAACCCGCCCAGGATACGGCCCGCTGAAAAGGAGCCAAGGCCCCTGTCGCTGCTATACTGCCTAAAGGGGCAGTAAATCTGCCCCTGGCTGCAAAAAATATAATCACAAAGATGCTTACTGCCACGAAAACCAGTAACCATATAGTCCGATGTGAATTTTTATCCCGTCGTACCCTGTTCATTTTATCTCAACTTCTTTGTAGTCATAACAACACGCTTCAACAGCTCAATGTTCTCCAAAGAACGGCCAGTACCCTCGCCTACACAGGACAATGCATCCTCAGAAACCAGGACAGGCATGCCAGTTTCATGGCTCAGCAGCTTATCCAGGCTGTTCAGCAGGGAGCCGCCACCAGTCATCATAATGCCATGATCCATAACATCAGCTGCCAGCTCAGGCGGAGTCTTTTCCAATGTGCCCTTTACAGCATCCACAATCTTGTGTACAGGCTCGCTGAGTGCTTCACAAATCTCGCTGGACTTAATCCGTATAGTCTTTGGCAGACCGCTAACCAGGTCACGACCGCGAATATCCATAGTCTTATCCTGATTTGTATTTACAATGGCAGTACCGATATTAATCTTAATCTCCTCAGCAGTACGCTCACCAATCAGCAGGTTGTATTCACGCTTGATGTACTGAATAATGGAAGAATCCATTTCATCACCACCAATGCGAATGGAACAGCTGGTAACAATACCACCCAAAGAAATAACCGCAATCTCAGTAGTACCACCGCCAATATCTACAACCATGGAGCCAGTAGCCTCCTCTACAGGCAAACCTGCACCAATAGCCGCTGCCATTGGCTCCTCAATGAGATAAGCCTCCCTAGCACCAGCCTGCTGAGCTGCATCAATAACAGCCCGCTTCTCCACCTCAGTAACACCGGAAGGTACACCAACCACTACCCGCGGACGAACGAAGGACTTGGTATTCATAGCCTTGCGAATAAAATATTTCAGCATAGCCTGAGTTACATCAAAATCTGCAATAACGCCATCCTTCATAGGGCGAATAGCTACAATGCTGCCTGGAGTACGGCCAATCATACGCTTTGCCTCGTCGCCTACAGCCAAAACATCCCCAGTATCACTCTTTATTGCCACTACAGAAGGCTCACGGAGGACAATGCCCTTGCCCTTAATATGAACCAATGTATTTGCTGTTCCTAAATCAATACCCATATCGTGGGACAAACCACCAAAAAGATTCCACATGTTAAAAATTTCTCCCTTCAAAGATATACCGTCGCCATATTATATATACAGCAATCTTTATTTTATCACACCTTTTTCTTTTAGGGAAATATATTTATTATTTCCTAAAATAATATGATCCAGCACAGGAATATCCATCAGCTTTCCTGCCTCCACAATTCTTCTGGTAGTAGCAATATCCTCCTTGCTGGGAGTTGGATCTCCGCTAGGATGATTGTGCACCAGAATCATGGAAGCCGCTGTTTGCTGAATTGCCGCCTTGAACACCTCTCTAGGATGAACCACTGAGGCGGTAAGGCTGCCAATAGAAATAACTGGCATAGATAAAATATGGTTCTTTATATTCATTAATATTACTGCAAAATGCTCCCGTTCCTCATATTTGAATCTGGGGAAAGCATATTCTGCAGCATCCTCTGGACAGGTAACTATCAATTTTTGCTTGGCACTATGGGCAGCCATGCGCCGCCCCAGCTCCACCGCAGCCATTAATTCCGCGGCCTTAGCTGTTCCTATCCCCTTCATTTGACCTAGCTGAGCAATAGACAGCCTAACTAGACCGCCGATACCATCCGGCCCGCATTGTTTCAGC
>SAMEA104315422__coassemble_280_pt1 | contig 28047 bp, 27 predicted proteins | sample SAMEA104315422__metabat2_low_PE_041 | metagenome-assembled genome bin SAMEA104315422 (sample SAMEA104315422) | gut metagenome | biome: Monkey gut; feature: monkey-associated habitat; material: faeces | place: China | collected 2013
TGCGTCGGGAGACTCCTGCTTTTGCGTAGCAAAAGTGGCCCCGGTGGCACTCTCTACCATTACGGCCTCTGTGAATTGGCTCAGCGACAAGCGGTATCTGTGCGTTAGGATAAATCATCAGATAGGGCCATTAAGTCGGACAGAGCAAAAGTCGTTATGACCGCAGGCTGTATTAGGAAAATGCTGTAATTATAATTCATTATGATGTGGTATCAGTCGGAGGTATAATAAAGTTACTCTCATATCGCCATATAGATAATTGATGTATTCGACAAAGCAGAATTTTCCTATATCACCTTGATTTGAATACTGCAATTTGTCATAATATATAAAAAGGAGTGGTGAGATGGGAGCTACGGAATACAATCTTCCTCAACGGGTTCTGGAGGATATTACGGTTTTTGCCAAAAAATATAATGTGGATAAGATAATTCTATTTGGCTCACGAGCCAAGGGAACCCATCGAGAGCGCAGCGATATTGATATAGCAGTTTCAGGCGGGGATTTTGACGGATTTTATTGGGATATTAAGGAAAATGCCTGGACATTATTAATGTTTGATATTATTAATTTTTCCGAAAGAATTTCTGAGGAACTACGTCAGGAAATTGAAAAATACGGGGTAACAATCTATGAAAAAGCTAGATAACTTTGTTAGCTGTCTTGCTGTATTGCAAAAAGCAGATTTTGATTTGGCAGGAAAAGATGAAATATATAGGACAGGGGTACTTGGTCAGTTTAATTTAGTATTTGAATTGGCCTGGAAAACCTTGCAGGAAGTGTTACGCCTGCATGGTGCAGAGGTAATTTGCTTGGCTACAAATTAATATGGACATAAAACACTCTGGATATAGTAGGGGAGGTAATTCGCATATTATAGATGGAGTGTTTTATTATACTGTTTTTTTTAGACAAATTATGGTAAAATATATCTTTGTAGAATGATTTTAATATCTATGAATTTTGGTTATGATAAGAGAAAAAGCAGGATGATTTTCCTTATCTTTTCTAAGCAGTGATTCATAGTTGTAATATATAGTGGGCTGGTGAATTTTTTGCAGTTAAAAAAACTGGAAGCCTATGGATTTAAGTCCTTTGCGGACAAGATAGAGGTTGATTTTGATAGAGGCATTACCGCCATTGTAGGGCCTAATGGCAGTGGCAAAAGCAATATTTCTGATGCCATTAAATGGGTGCTGGGAGAGCAAAATGTGAGGAATATTCGAGGCGTCAAGGCAGAGGATATTATTTTTGCGGGCAGTGAAAGCCGGCGCGCTATGGGAGTAGCAGAGGTGTCCCTGTATTTTGATAATAATGATGGCACCCTGCCTGTGGATTTTAGGGAGGTAGTAGTCACCAGACGCCTTTTCCGGACAGGAGAAAGCGAATTTTATATTAACAAATCCCGCTGTCGGTTGAAGGATATTGTTAATCTTTTTGCTGATTCTGGTATTGGCCATGATAGCATGGGGATTATCAGCCAGAATAAAATGGATGAAATCCTGAATGCCAGACCAGAAGAAAAAAGGCTGTTCTTTGAGGAGGCTGCTGGTATTAGCAAATATCGCAGCCGCAAAAAGGAAGCTATGCGTAAGCTGGAGGATACAGAAAATAATCTACAGCGTGTCCATGATATTCTGGGAGAGATTGAGAATCAGTTGGAGCCTTTGGCGGAGGGAGCCGCCAAGGCCAAGCGTTATCAAGAACTGCAGGAGGAGCAGGCAGATCTGCAATTAACAGGTTTGTATCAGCATTATCAGCGTTTGCAGGCTCGCCGGGGAGAATTTGATCAGCAGCTGCAGGAGAAAAAGGATCAGGAGCTGGCAGCCAATACGGCCAAGCAGTTAATAGAAAGCCGCAGTGCTCAGTTGGATGGGGAATTGCTTAATCTGGAAAAAAATCTGGAACAGCTGGCTCAGAAGCGTCAGGAGATTCACACCAGTCTGGAGGAAGCAGATAGCCGTATTAAGGTTCTGGAGGAGCGTCGCCGTCAGGGCAAGGCCAACAGACAAAGACATCAACAGCAGATACGTCAACAGCAGGCTGCGATGGCTGAGGCTGGAGAAGGTGTGGCAGGCTTGGAGCAGGCCGAAAAATCCGCCCAAAGCAAAAAGCAGGCTGTGGAGCAGGAGATTGCTGTTAAGAGACAAAGAGCTAAAGAACTGCGCCAATCCTTGACAGAGCTTCGCCAGCAGGGCCAGGGCCTAACTCAGCAAAAGCAAAAAATCCAAGCTGTTATCCAATCAGCTGAGGGACGGATGCAGGTGCTGGAGCGGCTGCAAAGCTCCTATGAGGGCTTTGGCCGAGCTGTAAAGGCTGTGTTAAAAACCCAGCAGCCTTGGAAAGCAGGTATTTGCGGTGCAGTGGCAGAGCTTTTGGATGTGCCGGGAAAATATGTACTGGCTATTGAAACAGCTTTAGGAGGCAGTCTGCAAAATATTGTTACTAAAGATACAGACACTGCCAAGGCAGCAATTGCCATGCTTAAGGCAGATAAGCTGGGACGAGCTACTTTCCTGCCTTTGTCCTCTATTGTGGTGCGTCAGAATAGAGAGCAGCTGCCAGCTCAGGCTAAAGGAATTATTGGCTGGGCGCATCAGGTGGTGCAGGTAGATAATGCCTATAGCAAGGTAGCAGAGTTCTTATTAGGCAGAACTCTAGTGGTAGATACCTTGGAAAACGCCTTGGCTTTGAACAAAAATATGGGACAGCGGTTGAGGATTGTTACTTTGGAGGGAGAGCTGCTGAGCCCTGGAGGTGCTCTTACTGGTGGCAGTCAGCATCACAAGGAAAGCAGTTTTCTGAATCGTCGGGAGGAAATAGCCCAGCTGCATCAGGAGCTAAAGGAAAAGCAAGGTCAGGGAGAGGCGTTGGCCTCCCAGCTGGCTCAGCTGCAGGAGCAATACGAAAAGCTGGATGAGGAGGCTGAGGAGTTATCCCAGAGCACCAGCCAGCTGGAAATGAATAAAACCGTTCTGGAACAGCAGGCTATTCGAGCCAGAGAGCAGATTCTCCTGCGCCAAAGGGAGATACAGCGCTGTCAGGCAGCTATTGATAGTCAGACAGAAGAACTGGCGGTTATGGAACAGGAGCTGTCAGACAGTATGGCGGAAATTGCTGAGTTGATGGAGGTTTGTCAGCGCCAGCAAAAAGCCTATGCCAAGGCGGATGAGGAGCACCGAGGTGTTTATCAGCAGCGCCTGAGCCGTATGGCTGAAAAAAAGAATAATGATAAGGAAATTCGAGAGGCTGGCAGTCGGCTGCAGGCTATTCAGAATCAACTGCACCAGCTGGAGTTGGATGTTTCCAAGATTGATTATGAGCTGGAGCAGAGTCAGGCCAAAATGCTGTCGGAATACGGCTTGATACCGGAACGGGCAGCAGAGAAGGTTCAGGACTTGGCCCCTGGGGAGCTAAAAAAATCTCTGGCGGCTTTGGATAGAGAGTTGAAGCAGTTAGGGCCGGTAAATCCTAATGCCCCTCAGGAATATGAGGAGCTGCAGAAGCGACACGGCTTTTTGGCAGGTAATGCAGAGGATTTGGAAAAGGCCAAGGCAGATTTGCTTCAGCTGATTGAACAGATGGAGCAGGTTATGACCAAGCAATTTGGTGATGCCTTTGTGAAGATTAATGAATATTTTGGTGAAATCTTTGTGAAGCTCTTTGGAGGCGGTCAGGCTGGAATTCAGCTAACAGACAAGGAAAACCTGCTGGAAGCAGGGGTAAATATTTTTGTCACTGTGCCGGGAAAGAAAATGCAGAATCTTTCTGTACTATCTGGTGGAGAAAGAGCCTTGACCGTAGTGGCCTTGCTGTTTTCCTTCTTAAAGTATCGCCCCGCTCCTTTCTCTGTCCTGGATGAGATAGATGCCCCTTTGGATGAGGCTAATATAGGCCGTTTTGGCAAATTTATCCGGGAATATGCGGAAAGGACTCAATTTATTATGGTTACCCATCGCAAGGGAACTATGGAGGTGGCGGATACCATGTACGGAGTGACTATTGAGGATGCAGGAGTATCCAAGATACTTTCCGTAAAGCTGGAGGATTATCAGCAGGAAAATTAATATAGTAATCATATATAGGAGGATTTTATAGATGGGATTTTTTGATAAATTAAAAAAGGGTTTAAGCAAAACTAGAGAAAACATTATCAACAAGATTGAAAAGCTGATTATTGGCTATGCAGATATTGATGATGATTTGCTGGATGAGCTGGAGGAAATTCTGATTATGGCTGATGTAGGTGTTAACACCACAGACAAGCTGATGGAAGCTGTTCGCAAGGGCATTAAGAAAAAGGAGATTAATACGCCAGAAGACTTGAAGCCATTCCTGCAGGCTAGAATTAGCGAAATTCTGACTACTGGCTCTGATGAAACCAAGGTGGCAGAAAATGGACCTACTGTTATTCTGGTTATTGGTGTTAATGGGGTAGGCAAAACTACTACCATTGGCAAGCTGGCTTCCTATTATCAGGGACAGGGAAAATCCGTTATGCTGGCAGCTGCGGATACCTTTAGAGCTGCTGCTATTGACCAGCTGCAGGTGTGGGGTGAGCGTACCGGCACCAAGGTTATTGCCCATGAGGAGGGCTCAGATCCAGCAGCAGTAGCCTTTGATGCGGTAAAGGCTGCCAAGGCCAGAAATATTGATGTGCTGTTGATTGACACAGCAGGACGGTTGCAAACCAAGGCCAATCTCATGGAGGAGCTGAAGAAAATCAATCGAGTTATTCAGCGGGAGATTCCAGAGGCACCTCATGAGACATTGCTGGTGCTGGATGCTACCACTGGTCAGAATGCCATTAGTCAGGCTAATATATTTACCAAGGCTGCGCCTATTACCGGTGTAGTGCTTACCAAGCTGGATGGTACGGCCAAGGGTGGCGTGGTTATTGGCATCAAGGCAGAGCTTTCCATGCCAGTGAAATGGATTGGCGTTGGTGAGGGTGTAGAGGATTTGCGTCCTTTTGTAGCAGAAGATTTTGCCAAGGCCTTGTTTGTTAAAGGAGAGTAAAATATTCCCTGATTAAGGAAAGGCAGGTAATAAATATGGCAAAGCAGCTAAAGGGTGGCTATACAACAGGAGCCTGTCTAGCGGCAGGGGCCAAGGCTGGAGCCATGATTATGCAGGGAGAGGATCCCGGAGATAGAGTGGATATTGTGGCTTTGGACGGTACTCCTTTGCAGATTCCTATCGCCTCAGTGGAGCTGTTGGCTCATGGGGTAAAGGTTGAAATTATTAAGGATGCAGGGGATGATCCGGATATTACCAACGGTACCGCTGTATTTATTACCTTTAGCTTTTTGACTCAGGAACAGCTGCAGCCGGTTTATGGCCAAAGCATTCTCTACAAGCAGATTCTTTTTGAGGCGGGGCAGGGCATTGGTCATGCTACCAAGCCGGGACTAAGTCTGGCTGTAGGAGAACCAGCTATAAATCCGGGGCCAAGACAGTTGGTTTACAATAGTATCAAGGATATTATTGGAGATAAGGCCTGCCTGGTGCGGGTGGACATTCCTGCTGGCACAGAGTTGGCTACCAAAACCCTGAATCCTGTCCTGGGAATTGAGGGAGGCATTTCCGTTATTGGCACCACAGGGGTTTTGCGCCCTATGTCGGAGGAGGCCTTTAAAAACTCCCTAGTGCCACAAATAGAGGTGGCTAAGGCAGCAGGTTTTACAACGCAGATTTTTGTGCCAGGGAAGATTGGGGAAAGAATTGCCACTAGCTGGGGACTGCCTACAGAGGCGATGGTGCAAACCAGTAATTTTATTGGCTTTATGCTGGAAGCTGGAGCAGACCATGGCTTGGAGCGGATTTTGCTTTTTGGCCACATTGGCAAATTGGCCAAGGTGGCGGCAGGAGTGTTTCATACCCACAATCGGGTGGGGGATGCCCGTTTGGAGGTTTTGGCAGCCTATAGTGCTGCCCAGGGTATGCCGGCAGAGGGCGTACAGCGGATTTTGCAGGCTGTTACCACCGAGGAGGCATTGCCAGTTATTGAGGAATACGGTTTGCAGTCTGTTTATCAGGTAATTGCAGCTAGAGCCAGCTATCGGGCGGAAAGGCTGCTTTTTAACCGATTGCAGGTTGGTACTGTTCTGGTAACCTTGCAGGGAAAGCTTTTAGGCATGGATGAAAAGGCAAAAGAGATAGGCAGGGATTTTGGATGGCAGATAAAATAATAAATCATAAAATTATTGTAGCAGGCATCGGGCCGGGGAATCCTGCTTATATGGTGCCAGAGGCTGTACAGGCCATTGAAAAGGCCCAGGTGCTGGTAGGAGGCAAAAGGGCCTTGGCTCAATTTGCAGCTTCTGAGGCGGGGAAGCAGAAAACTATGGCTATTGGAGGAGATATACCGGCAGTCATGGATTTTATTGAAGAAAATCTATCCCAGCAGGATGTGGTGGTGATGGTATCTGGTGATCCGGGGTATTATTCCCTGCTGGATGCTTTGCGCCGCAGTTTTCCCCAGGAAGCAATCCAAGTAATTCCCGGTATTAGCTCTTTCCAGCTGGCCTTTGCCAGATTGGCTCTGCCTTGGCATGAGGCTGAGCTATTAAGCTTTCACGGCCGGGTGCCGGCAGAGGGCAAATTGACTTATAGCAAGGGCAGATTGCTGGGGATGCTGACAGATAGCAAATATAATTCTCATACCATATCAGAGCTGCTGATGGAAAGAGGCTGGCCGCCAGAGGCCAAACTGGCTATTTGCAGCAGATTGTCCTATGAGGATGAAGCCATTGTGAAAACTACCTTGGGACAGGCTGGAAATCTGCCTGTTCAGGGGAACTGTGTATTGGTGGTGATAGGATGAAAAAATACAGTGTAGGTATACCTGATGAGGAATTTATTCGGGGCAAGGTGCCTATGACCAAGGAAGAAATCCGCATACTTACTCTAGCCAAGGCTAGGATAGGCAGGGGAGATATGGTGGCAGATATAGGGGCTGGTACAGGCTCTATTTCCTGTGAGGCGGCTTTGCAGGCCACAGATGGCAAGGTTTTTGCCATTGAACGAAAGCCAGAGGGCATTGAGCTTATCAAGGCTAATGCGGAAAAGTTTGGCATAGAGAATCTGCATATTATTCAGGCAGAGGCTCCCCAGGGTATGGAGCAGCTGCCACAGCTTGATAGAGCTATTATTGGTGGCAGCGGCAGTCATTTGGAACCTATTTTGGATCAGATTGATAAGCTGTTGAAGCCAGAGGGAAGAATTATCCTGAACTGCATTACGGTACAGACATTGATGCAATGCTTGAACTATATGCGGACAAAGGAAAATTACAGTTATGAAACCATACAGGTACAGGTAAATCATTGGGAGCAGGTGGGACCATATGATATGGCTAAGGCTGCTAATCCTATATTTATCGTTACCTGTATCAAAAATAAATAGGACGGCGGATTGCCGTTAGAGGTAAGTTTGTTGCTAGGAGGTTGTTGAAGAATGAATGTATTTATTGTTGGTGCAGGCCCTGGAGATCCAGAGCTGATTACTGTGAAGGGACAGAAGTTGTTGTCCGAGGCAGATGTAATTATTTATGCAGGCTCTCTGGTAAATCCTGCTTTGTTGGATTATGCCAAGGCAGGCTGTGAAATCCATAATTCTGCTTCCATGACCTTGCCTCAGGTAATTAATGTTATAGAGGATGGGGTAAAGCATGGGAAAATGGTGGTGCGCCTTCATACAGGAGATCCTAGCATTTATGGTGCTATTCAGGAGCAGATGGATGCATTGGATAAGCTGGGCATTGAATACAAGGTCGTACCAGGAGTCAGCTCCTTCCTGGCTACAGCGGCAGCTTTGAAGCAGGAATATACTCTGCCAGGAATTTCTCAGACTGTTATTATTACCCGTAATGAGGGCAGGACTCCTGTACCTGATAGGGAAAAGCTGCGTTCCTTGGCTGCCCATCAGGCTACCATGTGCATTTTTCTCAGCATTACCATGCTGGAGGATGTGGTAAAGGAGCTGATTGCTGGGGGCTACAAGCCAGAAACTCCTATTGCTATTGTACAGCGGGCATCCTGGCCAGAGGAAAAAATAGTTCGTGCTACATTGTCAACTATTTGTGAGGAAATTGCTGACAAGGGTATTGATAGAACAGCTATGATTGTAGTAAGCAACTGTCTGGCAGCAGATTATGAGCTTTCCCGCCTTTATGCGCCAGAGTTCAGTCATATGTTCCGTCAGGCTGATAAATAAATTATGAAATATGGCGTATTTGTCGCAACTCCCAGAGGCTGTCAGCAGGCTTTACGATTGGTGCAGGCCTTGCAGGATAATCATGGGGCTGCTGGGGAGTATCAGGACTCCTACGAATCCTTACAAGGTGAGGCAGAGGTTTTTGTTCATTGCAAGCAAGTCAAGGTTATGGCGGAGCTGGCAAAGGATTTGCCTCTCAAATGGCAAAGCTATCAGAAGCTGTCAGAGGTATTTGCCCAGGGAATGGGAAATTATGATGGTCTGATTTTTGTCATGGCCACGGGAATTGTGGTGAGAACGCTGGCGCCTCATTTGGTGAGCAAGCTCTTGGACCCGGCAGTGCTGGTTATGGATGATGGAGGCCGTAATATTATCAGTCTCCTTTCAGGCCATATTGGAGGGGCTAACAGGCTTACAGCTTATCTGGCTAGAGAGCTGGAGGCTAATCCTGTGATTACCACAGCAACAGATGTAAACAATTTGCTGGCTCCAGATGTGGTGGCGGCAGATTTGCAATGCCTACCTACGCCTAAAAAGAAATTGCCCTTGTTTAATGGCAGTCTTCTTACAGGACAAAGGCTGGTTTACTGGGTGGATAGCCAGCTAAAGGCTAGAGAAAATTATGAGGCTGTGTTGCAAAGGCATCAGATTGCTTACAGGCTGGTGGAAAATCTATCAGAAGCTATGGTGGGGATTGACTCTGAGAAGCTTTATGTGGTGATAACAGCTCAGGCTGAAAATTTACCCTTTGAGAAAAATATTCTCTACCTGCAGCCTCGAAGGCTGATTGCCGGTGTAGGCTGTCGCAGAAATACTCCTAAGGAGCTTATTGCTCAGGCTTTGGCTGAGGCATGTGTTTCTATAGGCTGGAGCACCGGGCGGATTTCCCAGCTGGCTAGTACGGTGGTTAAGGCTGATGAAGCAGGTCTGCTGGCTATGGCAGAGGAGCTTCAGGTGCCTATAGAATTTTTTGAAAATCAGCAAATGGCTGAGATGATTGAAAAATATCAGCTGAAGGAATCCAATTTTGTGAAGAAAACTATTGGCATAGGGAATATCTGCGAGGCAGCGGCTCTTTGCTGTGTGCCCCAAGGCAGAATTGCCCTAAGCAAGCATAAATATGAGAAAGTGACGGTAGCATTAATATGGCAAAAATAGTAGTAGTGGGCATTGGCCCTGGAAACTTTGATGATATGACTCCTAGAGCTAAAAAGGCCATCGAAAATGCCAGTGTAGTAGCTGGCTACAAGACTTATATCAATTTGATTGAGCCTTTGCTGGAGGGCAAGGAGGTTATTGGCACTGGTATGACTCAGGAGGTTGACCGGTGCAAGGCGGCAGTGGAGGCTGCAGCAGCTAGCAAGGATACAGTAGTGGTGTCCAGCGGCGACTCTGGTGTTTATGGCATGGCTGGCTTGGTGCTGGAGCTGGTATTGCAGCTGCCAGAGGCAGAAAGACCTGAATGGGGCGGCGTAGTAGCTGGCGTTTCTGCTGTAAATGCGGCAGCTTCCCTGCTAGGTGCTCCTTTGATGCACGATTTTGCTGTTATCAGCCTTAGTGACTGGATGACTCCATGGGAGTTGATTAAAAAGAGAGCTACTTTGGCTGGTGAGGGTGATTTTGTTATTGCTCTGTACAATCCAAAGAGCAAGCATCGTCCTGATTATATCTATGAGATTCAGAAGATTCTTTTAGAGCATAGAGCAGCTACTGTGCCTGTAGGTATTGTTAGCAGTGCCAGCCGGGAAAAGGAAAGCATTGTGCTGTCTGATTTGGGCCATTTTACCGAGGAAAATATTGGTATGTTCTCTATGGTTATTATTGGTAACAGCAATACCTATGTTAAGGACGGCTATATGATTACTCCTCGTGGTTACAAAATCACCAAGGAGTGAGAAAAATGATTTTTGTATCAGCTGGCACTAAGGATGGCAGGGAGCTGGCAGGCTATCTGCTGCAGCAGGGCTATAAGGTTACTGCCTCAGTAGTTAGTCAATATGGGGAAAGCCTTTTGGAGCGTTATTCTGGCATGAATATCAATTGTCAGGCCTTGGATGCAGATGGTTTTGTGACATATTTTGCCAGTCATGGGGTAAAGCTTTTTGTGGATGCTTCCCACCCTTATGCTGCTAATGTTTCTATCAATGCAATGGAGGCCTGCCAAAGGGCCAAGATTCCCTATATACGCTATGAACGGCAGCAGACTCCTTTGGATTATGCTAAGGCATTTTATGTGGAGAATTATCAGCAGGCAGCAGCCAAGGCCGCGGAGCTGGGGGAGCATATTTTTCTTACCACAGGCAGCCGCAATTTGGCCACCTTTGCCAAGGCACCGGAAATGGCAAATAAGCATGTAATCTGCCGGGTACTGCCTGAGCCGGAGATTGTGGCTATGGCCCAGGAATTGGGTTTTACGCCGGGAGATATTATAGCTATGCAAGGCCCTTTTTCTCTGGAGCTAAACAAGGAGCTGTTCAAAAAGTATCAGGCTCAGGTGGTAGTTACCAAGAATAGCGGTAATACTGGCGGTACGGATACCAAATTTCAGGCGGCCATAGAGTTGGATTTGCCTCTGGTAATTATTGACAGGCCTAAGGTGAATTATAGTCAAAAGGCTGAAAGCTTTCAGCAGGTGTTGGATTTTGTAAAGAAAGAGCTGGGTTGATTTATGGATTTTATAAAAAAGCCAATGGAAATAGAAAATCGCAGTATGGAAATTATTGCTCCTCATTTGCAGGGGTTGAATCTTAGTGAGGATCAGGTGAAGGTATATTCCCGCATTATTCATGCGGCTGGAGATGTGGAATATGCACCGATTATTCGTCTGCATCCTGAGCTGATAAATTCTGCTCGCAAAGCCTTGGAGAAGGGATGTAATATTTATACTGATGTGGAAATGGTGCGGACAGGTATTAACAAGCGGAAGCTGGCAGCCTTTGGAGGCCAGGTATTCTGCAAGGTAGCAGATCCAGAGATTGCCAAGGTGGCCAAGGAGCAGGGAATCACTCGTTCTATGGCAGCTATGCGCAGTTTTGGCCAGGATATGAATGGGGCTATTATTGCCATTGGCAATGCGCCAACTGCCCTTTTTGAGGTGTTGAGAATGGTGGAGGAGGAAAATCTCCGCCCAGCAGCCATTGTGGGTATTCCGGTAGGCTTTGTGGGAGCAGCAGACTCCAAGGCAGAGCTGGCGGCCAATACCCTTGTGCCTTATGCTACAGTTGAGGGCACCAAGGGAGGTAGCCCTATTGCGGCAGCAGTGGTTAACGCTATTATGTACATTATAGATAACAATCGGGATTGATTTTTACAAGGTTTTCAGGACAGAGGGTGTTTTTATGAGCTATGAAATTCCAAGACTGGTAATGGCTGCTGTCAGCAGCGGCAGTGGCAAAACCACAGTAGTAACAGGCTTGCTATCTGCTTTGCGGAATCAGGGTATCAAGGTACAGTCCTACAAAATAGGGCCTGATTATATAGATCCGGGATATCACCGTTTGGCCAGTGGCCGCCCCGCCCATAATATAGATACCTGGCTCATGTCCAAGGAAACTATGGTAAATACTTTTATTGATACGGCTCAGGATATGGATGTAGCTATTATAGAGGGTGTTATGGGGCTGTATGATGGGGGACGAGGCGGTATCAGCTCTACGGCAGAGATAGCCCGTCTGCTGCAGGCTCCAGTAATATTGGTCATAGACTGCAAGTCTATGGGAGCCTCTGCTGCAGCCATTGCTCTGGGCTTTCGGGAATATGCCAAGGATGTTAATATTGCAGGAGTTATTCTCAATCGCTTAGGTTCTGAAAATCATCAGAAAATGATTGAAGAGGCGATGGCAGGCATCGGTATGCCTGTCCTGGGAGCTGTGAGGAGAGATAATCTTCTAACCATGCCGGAGCGCCATTTAGGCCTGCTGCCTGTGGAGGAAAATCAGGACCGTCAGGTAGTAGATGCTATGGGTGAGGCTATGGGGAGACAAATAAATCTTACAGCTTTGCTGCAGATTGCCCATAATGCTTCTCCTATGACTAAAATTCCTTCTCAGGCGGAGGAGTATTTGCAAAAGGTTATTGTAGGCCGAAAAAGAAGCTTTCCAGATGACTTTGGCAAAATAAAAATCGGTTTGGCCAAGGATGAGGCCTTTTCCTTTTATTATCCAGAAAGCCTGGCTGTTTTGGAGCGGCTGGGAGCTCAGATTGTGCCCTTCAGTCCACTGCTAGATAGCGCTTTGCCTGATGTGGATGGTTTGCTTATAGGGGGAGGTTTCCCAGAGATGTTTGCCAGCCAGCTGGAGGCCAATAAGTACATGTTGGCTGCTATTGCTCAGGCAGCCCATCAGGGAATGCCTATCTTTGCTGAATGTGGCGGCTATATGTATCTAGGTCAATGCCTAAAGGATTTTGAGGGTAGAATTTTCAATATGACTGGTATATTGCCACAGCAGGTGCAGATGAACAAAAAGCTGCAAATGGTGGGCTATGTAGAGGCAGAGCTTTTGCAGGATTGCTGTATTGGTCAGGCAGGTATGAAGCTAAAGGGCCACGAATTTCATTTTTCCGCAGAAATTCCCGGAGCTGGTGATGTAGTAGGCAATAGAGCTTTTTCTTTTACCAGAATGCGAAATAACGCTGTATACCCAGGTGGTTTTGTGAGTGACAAGGGAAATGTGCTAGGTTCCTATCTTCATATTCATTTTGCCGGCTGTGTTGAAGCAGCTACAGCCTTTGTAGGCAGTTGTTGGAATTATAACATTAGTCGTCAGGCTAAATAGAGTTTAAAGCAGGTGGAAAAATGGGAAAGCTGGTCTTGGTAACTGGAGGTGCCCGCAGTGGCAAAAGCTCCTTTGGCGAGAAATACGCAGCAAAGTATGGCAAAAGGGTGGCTTATATTGCTACCTCGCAGATTTGGGATAAGGAAATGGAGTTTCGCGTGAAACTGCACAAGGAGAGACGGCCAGCAGATTGGCAGACCTATGAGGCACCTTATAAGGCTCACAAGGCTGTGGCGGCAGCGGTTCAGGCTGGCTGTGATATGATTCTCTTTGATTGCCTGACGGTATATACCAGCAATCTGCTGTGCAGTTTGGATAATATTGATGATTCAGATAGAAATTACGGCCTATTGCGGGATGCTTGCCAGTCCCTTATAGATGCCGTAAAGAAAAGTAATGCCACTATGGTAGTGGTTACGAATGAAGTGGGAGCAGGTATTGTGCCAGAAAATCATCTGGCAAGAGAATTTCGTGATTTGGCAGGCTTGGCCAATCAGCTATTGGCAGCAGCTTCGGAGGAGGTTTATTTTACCGTAGCCGGTATACCTGTCAATATAAAAAAATTGGCTGAGAATTGGTAAGGAGAGGCTTTTATGGCAAATTATATTATGATGATGGGAACCAGCTCCCATGTAGGCAAAAGTATTCTGGCTACAGCTATGTGCCGGATTCTTTATAGAAAAGGTAAAAAGGTAGTGCCTTTCAAGGCACAGAATATGGCTCTGAATTCCTATGTTACCAGAGATGGGGATGAAATGGGCCGGGCCCAGGTGGCTCAGGCAGAGGCTGCCGGCATGGAGCCTATGGTGGATATGAATCCTGTTCTGTTGAAGCCCACAGGCAATGCTGCTTCTCAGGTAATTATTATGGGTAAGCCTGTAGGAAATATGTCTGCCAGGGAATATCATCGGGGCTATTCCTTGAAGGCCTTTGATGCAGTTAAGGAAGCCCTAGGACGGTTAGATAAGGAATATGATACCATTGTCATTGAGGGAGCTGGCAGTCCAGCAGAAATCAATCTCAAGGCTAATGATATTGTGAATATGCGGGTAGCCAAATATCTACAGGCGCCGGTACTGCTTATCGCAGATATTGACCGGGGAGGAGCGTTGGCCTCTCTGGTAGGTACCTTGGAGCTGCTGGATGAGGAAGAAAGAGCGCTGGTAAAAGGCTTGGTTATTAACAAATTCCGTGGGGATGTTACCCTGCTGACTCCTGCTATTGATTTTCTGGAAGAAAAAACCGGCAAGCCAGTGTTGGGGGTAGTGCCTCATATTGACCAGATGGGGATAGATGATGAGGATTCTGTTTCCTTGGAGGAAAAGCAAGCTGCCCCTACGGAGGGGGATATACGGATTGCCGTTATTCAGACACCAAAGATTTCCAATTTTACGGATTTTGATGCTTTGGCTCATGAAAAGGATGTGGCCCTTTACTATGTAAAGTCTGTAGGGGATTTGGGGGAGCCAGATGTTATTATGCTGCCCGGCAGTAAAAACACTACTGAGGATATGCTATATCTACGGAAGTCAGGGCTGGGAGAGAAAATTTTGGCTCATGCCAAGGCCGGCAAGGCGGTTATAGGCATTTGCGGCGGCTATCAGATGCTGGGGGAGGTTATTAGAGATCCTCAGCATACAGAATCTCAAAATGATGAGGTAGCCGGCTTGGGACTTCTAGGCATGGAAACTGTTTTTGCCAGTGAAAAGCTGACCAGTCAGGTGGTGGCTCAGTGTCAGGATTTGCATTTTATGGGCCAGTTTATTTCTGCTGATAATTTGCAGGGCTATGAAATTCATATGGGACATACTGCCTTTACCAGAGAGGCAGATAAGCATCCATTTACTGTATGTCAGCGGCGAGGAAAGACTTGTGCCAGCCAGGAGGGCACCGCCAATGCAGCAGGTAATGTTTTTGGTACATATATTCATGGTGTCTTTGACAATGATGTATTCCGCCGCAGTGTGTTGAATGCCATACGGCATAGCAAGGGCTTGGAAGCCTTGGCCAATACGAGAAATGTTATGGCGGAAAAGCAAAAGGCCTATGAACATTTGGCAGATGTGGTAGAAAACGCCTTGGATATGGAGAAGCTGTATCAGATTATGGGAGAGAAAACATGCTAACAGCGGTTTGTGGATTTTTATTTGATACGGTTGTGGGAGATCCCCGCTCCAAATTTCATCCTGTGGTGTTAATTGGCCGACTGATATCTATAATGGAGTCAGCCCTTTATCATGAGGGGGATAGGGATAGGCGGAAGCTGATGGCTGGAGGCTTATTGGCTATAACAGTTTTGCTGGTGGTTTATCAGGTGGCAGCAGGTATAGATGGCTTGCTTTCTAAGCTGGATAATAAACTGGTTACGATTCTGGTGGAGGGCTTTCTTTTTAGCTTTACTATTTCGCCTCGCAGCTTGGCAGAGGCAGGTAGGGAAATTTATAACTACTTGGAAAATGACGATTTGGAGAATGCCCGCTACAAGGTCGGCTGGATTGTGGGCCGTGATACGGAGAAACTGTCTCCGGGAGAGGTTACCAGAGCTACGGTGGAAACAGTGGCGGAAAATACAGTGGATGGCATAATTGCCCCCTTCTTTTTCTTTTTACTGGGTGGACTGCCTTTGGCTTATATGTATAGAGCAGTCAATACCTTGGATTCTATGGTAGGCTATAAGAACGATAAATATCTGTATTTTGGTAGAGTTTCTGCCCGGCTTGATGATGTGGCTAATTATATTCCCGCCAGAATTACGGGACTTCTCTTTGTGCTGGCAGCTTTGATTTTAAAGCTGGATTGGCATAATAGCTGGCGCATGCTGCGGAGGGATGCCTCCAAACATCCTAGCCCTAATGGAGGCTGGGCGGAGGCTTCTGTGGCTGGTGCTCTGAGAATCCGGCTGGGAGGGTATAATTCCTATTTCGGCAGGGAAAGCTTTCGGGCTTATATGGGAGAACCATATGAAGAGCTGGGGGCTAAGCATATTTTAGGCTGTACCAGATTGATGTATACGGCAACGGTGCTTTTTTTGTTGTTGGCTCATTTGGCATTGCAGGGATATAAATTTCTGGGAGGGGCATAATCTATGAAGGCTTTTTTGATAGGTTTGCAGTTTCTAACCAGAATACAGGTGGTAAAGCAAACGGTTTGGACTGAGGAGGATTTTGGCAAAAGCGTTAGATATTTTCCTTTGGTGGGACTGGTGCTGGGACTGTTATATGGCTTTCTGGCCTGGTTGCTAAACTGGGGCCTAGATGAGATAGTAGGCATATCTATACCGGAACATTTCCGAGCAGCTATTTTGGCGGTGGTGCCATTTTTAGCTACCGGGGGAATCCATTGTGACGGCTTTATGGATACTGTGGATGGCATTTTTTCTGGCAGAGAGCGGGATAGAATGCTGGAAATCATGAAGGACAGCCGCACTGGCTCCTTTGGAGTGGTGGCCTTTGGCATTTTGCTATTAATGCAATATAGCCTGCTTCTGGATATGCCCAAGGAAAATTTACCCTGGGCCTTGTTGGTCATGCCCGTGGTAGGCAGGTTGATGATGACAGGAGCCATTTCCCTATTTCCTTATGCTAGACCTGATGGTATGGGAAAGGCTTTTGGCAAATATGCTACATCGAAAAATTATATTTTTATTGTGATTTATACCCTGCTTCTGCTTGCAATTTTAGATGGCTGGTTCAGTCTGGCAGCGGTGGCAGCAGGTTATGTTTTTTTGTATTTATTTGGCCGTTATGTAACGAAATTGCTGGGGGGACTTACAGGTGATGTTTATGGTGCCGTGTGCACCTTGACAGAGCTTCTTACCTTGGCAGTGTATTTATTTGTGCAATTTTGATAATTTATTTATGCTCTTTGCAGGATTTTTGTTACTTATGGCGAATTAAGCTAATTATAAAGAGATAAATCCTTAGAAGAGAGGGATCGCTATGATTATCAAAGTATTAGTACCAGGCTCTTGTGGTGAACTGGCTCAAGGTTGGAGAGACGGGCAGCCATTTATGATTACTTGTCCCATAGGTTTGTATTCCAAGGCCTTGGTTACCGATAAAACCTCTGCCAAGACAGGCATGGGCAAGAAAGCTCATATGGCATTGAAAACTACTACCAGTTATATGGGCTGTGAAAGCTTTCCATTGGGATTGTCCCTGGAGTCTCAGCTGCCAACTGGCAAGGGCATGGCCGCCAGCACAGCGGATATTGTGGCTGTTATTCAGGCTGTAGCCACTGCTATTGATGAGGAGCTGGAGCCAGAGGAAATTGCTGAAATTGCAGCAGGGATTGAGCCTACTGATGGTATTTTTTACCCTGGTATCGTACAAATGAATTATATGACTGGTGAGCTGATAAAGAGCTATGGCAATGCTCCTAAAATGATTATTGCCATGTTTGACATGGGAGGCAGTATCAATACAGTTGAGTTCCATTCAGAATATCATGGACATGAGGACAGTCCAAAGGAACTGTTGGAGGCTATTGATAAGCTGGATGTGGATTTCAGCCCTAGACAGATTGCTCATGTAGCTACTCTTAGCGCCCTGGCTAATCAGAAGCTGGTTCCCAAACCTCATTTGGAGGAAATTATTAAATATTCAGCAACCTTGGGCGCATTGGGCGTTAATGTAGCTCACAGCGGTACTATGGTGGGCGTGCTGTTTGCTCCTGATGAGTCCATGAAACATGTTATGGAGGCTGTAGGGAAGATTAGGGAAAAATTCCCAGAATTGGAATATTTTGAGACGGAGCGTTTGATTTCTGGTGGTTATGACATTGAACAGCGCTGATATACCAGCCTTTACCCACGGGGGAAATATCTATGCAGAGAAAAGTCCCCGTGGCAGCTGGTTGGATTATAGTGCTAATATTAATCCTTTGGGATTACCTGAATCCGTGAAAAAAAACATATTAGAGCATATAGATGGCCTGGTTCATTATCCTGACCCAGAGGGAAGGGATTTGAAGCAGGCTATTTCTGCGCACTATGGTGTAAAGGAAAATCAGGTAATTTTGGGCAATGGGGCAGCGGAGCTATTCTATGTTTATTTTCATAGCAGGCGCCCTAATAGGGTGTTACTGCCGGTGCCATCTTTTAGTGAATATGAAAAGTCAGCTAGATGCTGCGGGGCAGAAATACAATATTTTTACTTGCAGGAAGCAGAGAATTTTCGGTTGGATATAGGGGAATTGGGAAAGGCTTTGGGGGATTGTGATACCCTTATTTTGGGCAATCCCAATAATCCTACCGGTCAGTTGATAAGCAAGGATGATTTGGTAAAGCTGGTAGAAATGGCTGCTGATTGTAATGTGGATATAATAGTGGATGAATCGTTTTTGGATTTTCGCCAGGATAGGGATAAATACAGCTTGGTGCAGCTGGCTGGTGAATATGGTAATTTGCTGGTGATTAGCTCCCTTACCAAGATGTTTGCTATACCAGGATTGCGCCTAGGCTATGGCATTTGTCAGAGTCAAAGGGTGGAGGTTATGGAGTATCACAAGGATACTTGGAATGTTAATCTGTTGGCTCAAAAGGCGGGGGCAGCTGCCTTGGCTGATGAGGAATATATTGAAAAAACCAGAGAGAATACCCAAAAAAATATAAGGGATATGTATAATTTACTGGGGGAGATAAAGGACATAAAAGTTTTTGAACCTGCTGTAAATTTTATTTTGGTAAAGCTGGAGCAGTCACAATTATCCAGTGGAGAGCTGCAGAAAAGGATGAAAAAACATGGGGTACTTATTCGAGATTGCAGCAATTATCCAGGTTTGAATGATAAATACATTCGACTGGCAATTAGAGATGCAGAGAATAATAGGGAAGTGGCAGCTATTTTGAATAAATGCCTTCAGGATTGATGTAGAGATGGCTAGGTGGTAAATAATGACAAAATTAATTTTAATACGACACGGTCAGACTGTGTGGAACAAGTTGGGAAAATATCAGGGACAGGCAGATATTGAGTTATCTCAGGAGGGATTGGAGCAAGCTGAGAAGCTAAAGGAGCATTTTCCCTTTGAGAATGTAAAGGGCATATATGCCAGTTCTTTGAAACGGGCTATGGATACCGGCAAGGCAGTGGCGGAAAAATTTGACTTGCCTGTTGTGCCTTGTGATGAGCTTAGGGAAATATCCTTTGGGGATTGGGAAGGCTTAACTTATGACGAAATCAATAATGCTTGGCCAGATGCCCATAAGGGATTGTTTGCAAGGCCAGATATTACAGATTGTCCTAATGGTGAGAGCTTTACCGATGTGCAAAAGAGAGCTGTAGCCAAGCTGCAGGAGCTGGTGGAGAAGCATCAGGGGGAAAGCTTTGTTATTGCAGCTCATGGAGGCGTAAACAGGACAATTCTCTGTTATGCTTTGGGTTTGTCCCTGCGTTATATGTGGAATATCCGGCAGGATAATACAGCTATCAATGTAATATCCTTTTATAAAGATGGAAAATGCACCGTGGATTTGATGAATGATATTAGCCATTTGCATGGCTAAGGCATGAAATATAAGGCTGTTTGTGACAGTTGGAGCGTATTTGATTTGTCAGGCGGATACCCCCTATTTTTGTGCAAAATTTACTATCGAGGTATTAAAGTATTAGACAACGCCTGTGAATACATAGGACGGTAGGGAAAATTCATAGGATAGATGAGATGCAAACTGTTGAAGAAATTGTATAAACGATATGTTATTATGCTAACTTGCTACAGAAGGTTAGAGAGCCACTAGAAGCTTTATAAAGGCAACACAAAATTGATGCAAAACATATGAAAATAATTGATTTTTTGTAACTCTTATATTAAAATGAAAATATGCAGAAATAAACTGATATGGTATTGCTAGGAGGATGTTCACATGAAGTTGGTAGCAGAAGATTTTGCATTTGAAGCAATTGAGGAAAAGCAGTCTTTGGCAGATTACACAGCAGACTGTTCTGGTGCAGGTAGATCATGTTGTTGTACTCGTTCTTGTACACAAAATGGTACATATGCTGATGATGAGGCTTGGGGAAAATTTTTAGAGATTAATGCAGGTGTTGTACAGTATTGATTTATTGATATTGTTGGGGAGGACTGTGTACTATGTTGAATGAGTGCATAGTCCTTTTTTAGTTCTTGGAGAGAATAGTATGTTTTATAAAATTAGAGATTGTGTTGACGTATATACACTAAAAGACAATATTCTTATGTTTTACTTTATCAATACGAGAAAAACATATGAATACAAGGTAAATGAGGAAAGTATAAAACTGATTTCATTGATTAATGGGGAAAGATCTGTTGATGATTTGACTGATATATACAACAATACCTATAAAAGAAATGTCAACCCAGAAAGCGTTATGCAGATACTTAAGTTCTTGATGTCTATAAATGTAGTGGTCGAAATTGATGCCAATGACAAGGTCAATATAGATCAACGTTATGAAAGACAGATTAATTATTTGAGTGAACTGTCTTTGGGGGAATTTTCGGGCATAGAAAACCATAATAAACTCGTAAATACAAAATTTTTGATTTTAGGCGTTGGTGGTGTTGGCGGTGATATTGCATTGCTCTTGGCAATGGCAGGAGTTAAGGAAATCACGGTGCTGGACCATGATGATGTGACAAATTCGGATATAGCTAGGCATATGTATTTTAGGAAAAAATATATAGGTCGTAAAAAAGTTGATGTCTTAAAAGAAGAATTGACGATGATTAATCCGAATATCATCGTCAATTGCCTGTCGTATGCATATAGACCAGATACCAATATAGATGAATGGCTAGATAAGTCTGATTTTGTCATAAATGCGGCAGATGAACCATATATAGGGTATACATCAATAAAACTGTCAAAAAATTGTTATGAAAAAAATAAGCCTCACTATATTGCCGGCGGATTTGATATTCATGTAATGAGTACCGGAGAACTCATAATACCGGGGGTTACGCCATGTGTTAATTGCTATATGAGATATTTTAAAAAGAAATTGTCTAATTGGATACCAGAAAATAAAAAAGTACGTGATACCATGAATGAATACGGTGGATTTGCTTCTCAAAGCTTGTTTTCAGCCAGTTATGCAGTTACCCAGATAATCAAATATATTTGTGGTAGTGAATTTGAAAGTGAACGATTGACAAGAGGGGAAGTGGATTTTGAAAAATACAATATTCAGTATTTGGATGTAAAAAAAGATCCCGAATGTCCAGTTTGCGGAGGAGGAATAAAAAATGAATCCAAGGATTCGTAGTTCTGTAGGAGTTGTGATCAATCCCGGTTTGGTGGAATTTTTTAAGGGAAACACAAGAAGAAGTGTAATGCTAAAGATGAATAGCGAAGCGGCAAGAATAATCTGTTCATTAGATGGAACACGTTCCATAGACGCGATATGTGCGGAATATAATATGGATCAGGAGACAGAAAAACAATTTACTGATCTAATTGATTATCTCGTGGATAAATGCATTGTATACGATCAAGACACAAGAATTGAAAATGAAGAGAGAAAAATATATTCTAGGGTATTCTCCATGCTGGAGGATTATTCTTGCAATGAAGATATATTACAGAAAGCATGGAGTAACATCAAAAATGCAAGGGTATGTATTGTTGGCATAGGTGCTGTTGGCAGCTGGATTGCAGCAAATCTGGTTCAGTCTGGGGTAAAGAATTTAGTTTTAATTGACAATGATGTAGTAGATATAACCAATTTGCACAGACAATGGGGATATGTTTCAGAAGATGTTGGCAAAAGAAAAACAGTCTGCCTGAAAAAAAGATTAATGGATATGGATGAGTCTGTGAAAATCGAAGAAATTAACACATTCATCAAAGAAGGTAAGCTTGAAGAAATTAATTTGGGCGAGGTAGATTTGATTGTTGATTGTGCAGATAAACCAACCGTAGACGAAACGGCGGTTTGGATAGGGGAATACTGCATGAAACGCAATATACCGCATATAATTGCGGGAGGATATAATTTGCATGTATCTTTAATTGGTCAAACAATAATTCCTCACAAAACTGCTTGTGTAAAATGCTTTGAAAAACAGTTGAGGGAACATAATGAGCTTGAACTAGCCAATATGAAAAAATTGGCAACTTCAGGACGCAAAATTGGGAGTATAGGTTCAATGTGCAGCCTATCTGCAAGTTTTGCCTCATTAGAAGCAATAAAAGTATTATCAAAGCTTATTACTCCTTCTAATGTTAATAGACGAGGAGAATTTAATATTTATAATATGGAAATAAAATACCATGAGTATAACAAAATTGAAGAGTGTGAATGGTGTGGAAATAATGGAAAATATAGAGAACAAAACAATTTATTTGGTTGAAACTGTTTTGAAGCGACTTGATGTTCACGTTGACATACCTAGATATATTTATGGAGTAGAAGAAGCAAAGGAGTTTTTGGTACAGCTAATAGGTGATAAGTCACTGGAAAATTTTTATGCTATATATATGTCAGCAGCAAATGAGGTGCAGGCTATTTCTTTTATTGCTAAAGGTGATGCTGTCAACGTTAACATGAGTATAGGCGAGGTAATTAGAATTGCCTTATTAAGCAATGCCAAATATATTATGGTGGCACATAATCATCCTTCAGGAATTGCACTTCCCAGTGATGCTGATAAAAATATAACAAAGCAGGTTGCACAAGCAGCAAAGTTGTTTAATATTCATCTAATTGATTCTATCATCGTGTGCAAAAATGGAGAATTTTATTCAATGAGAAAAATGGTAAATGGTGATGGCTATGAAAGATAAAATGATTCAGTACATAGAGATAATAAATGCAGCTGAAAACAACTTAAAAAATATTAGTGTCGATATTCCTCTCAAGGCATTTACCTGTGTTACAGGTCCGTCAGGATGTGGAAAATCCTCATTGGTATATGATACGATCTATGCGGAGAGCCAGCGGAATTTCTTGGAGAGCATGTCAGGTAATATGTATGGTCAAAAATTGATGGATAAACCCAAGGTGGATGAGATAAAGAATCTAAGGCCGGCACTTAACGTATCACAATATTATTATAATATGAATCCGCGCTCCACAATAGGCACAGTTACAGATATCGCATATTATTTAAGGACTTTGTATGCCATAGTGAGCAGGGAGATTAATCATGTAAATGTAGAGGCAAATTATTTTTCATGCAATAATCCTTCGAGTTACTGCGAACATTGCAAGGGATTAGGGGAAGAATATGTTGTATCAGAGGAATTACTTATGCCGGATCAGGATAAAAGCCTGCAAAATGGGGGAATTATTTACTATAAGGGTACTAAGAAATCACAAAATTACAAGTATTTGGAAGCAATTTGCGATTACTACCAAATAGATATCTCTAAGAAAATAGCAGACCTTTCGCCTAGGGAAAAAGAAATATTGCTGTATAGAAAAGAGCCTATGGAATTTTGCATCAAGTTCCATACCCCTAAAGGAAGGACGAAACAAAGAAACATTTCCCAGAAAGGTGCAATTGCTGAGCTGGAAGATTTATTAAAGGATGTAGATACTCCATCTACCCTTGCAAGTATATCAAAGTATCTGACCAAGTCAAAATGCAGCTACTGTGGAGGAGATAAATTAAAAAAAGAAGTTCTAAATGTTCGGATTAAGGGAAAAAATATTGCAGAAGCGGAAAGATTATCCTTTGATGATTTAATAGGCTGGTTAGATGTAGTAGAGAGCAGTGTAGATAAATATTATAGCAATGAGCAGATAAAACAACTGATTTTTGACGTCAAGAGACGCGTTGAGAATTTGATTGAACTCAAGCTGGAATATTTAACGTTAGGGAGAAGCATGCCGAGCCTTTCTGGTGGAGAAATCCAGAGAGTACGTCTGGCCAATCAGTTATCTTGCTCGTTATCAGGCATAGTATATATTTTGGATGAGCCTTGCAAGGGACTGCATTACAGGGATGTTCATTCAATCATCAAAATTACAAAGTCTTTGATAGAGAAGGAGAATACGGTAATTGCTATCGAACACAATAAACAATATATTGATAAAGCAGATAAGATAATCGAATTGGGACCTGTAGGAGGACCGGAAGGAGGCTACCTTGTCAACGAAAGCAAAAATAATTATAGGTATGACATTGATTTTAAGGAATGTCAGGATGCAGAAGAATTTATTTGTCTGCATGGAATTAATTATCACAATTTGCAGGATGTAGATGTTCAGATCCCATACGGTAAAATAACTTGTATTTCCGGCGTATCTGGTTCTGGGAAAACTACGTTGACCAAGGTAATAGCAAATAGCTGTGAAAGGCAGCGGCCAATCAATTGTAGGGAAATAATCAATGCATCCAGGATAAAGAAAGTATTATACGTAAATCAGCAGCCTATAGGAAAAACACCGCGTTCAATAGTGGCTTCATATTTAGGCGTATATGATATGATACGCCAGCTGCTTGCAAATACAGAAAAAGCTAAAAAACTGAGACTGTCACCATCGGACTTCAGTATGAATGTTTCTGGGGGAAGATGTGAGAATTGTCAAGGGACAGGCAAGAAAAGGATTGAATTAACTTATTTGCCGGATTCTTATATAACATGTCCAGAATGTCATGGGAGGAGGTTTCATGATGATGTCCTGAGCGTAAAATACAAGGGCTATAACATCAATGATATTTTGGATACGCCGATTGGCAAAATAAAAGATTTATTTGGTGATGTCGAGAGCATACACTCCATTTTGCGGTGTATAATAGACATAGGCCTGAACTATATATCGTTAGGGCAAATGTCGATGAATCTATCCGGAGGAGAGGCGCAGAGAATTAAATTGGCTAAATACTTGGGTATAAAGTACAAAGGAAAAAAATTATATGTTTTGGATGAGCCTACGGCGGGACTTAATGGGAAGGATATTGCGCTGCTGGAAAAAATTCTGCTGAAATTAAATCAAGCTCAGGAAACAATATTGATTATTGAGCATAATATAGAGTTTATATCTCATGTAGCAGATTATCTTGTGGATTTGGGGATAAATGCAGGAAATCAAGGTGGCAAGACAATAATTCAAGGAAAACCATTGAATGTTGTAGGGAATAAATTATCGTCCTGGAATAATGTATTATGATGAGGTACCAGATATTCAAAATATCTATAGGTGGTGGTAATTTATGACAGAGTGGAGCTAATACATTCAACGATAAATATGGTAATAGATATATTAGGGCGAATACATAACGCTAACACATTGGATTTTTGCTTATAAGTACATATTTTGTCCTTGCAGAATGGTAATATATTATTAAGCAGATAAATATTATAAAACTTATTAAAATGAGGATATTTGACACCATCGTTATATTGTTTGTGGGCAAATAAATAATCGTGCGTATTAAAAAAGGGGAAAATGCAAATGGAAAGTATAGAGAAGGAACATGAAAAATGTAGTAAGTATGTGGCAACAGGAATTGTAATTGGTAAGGAAATAAATCAAGCTATTGATAGTCTAGGTTCTAAATATGCTAAACCAAATAAATATACTGGCAATCGTAAGTTGTACGATAGTCCGCAAGCAAAGATAAATGCAAAAAGTAATGCGTATCGCAATGGTGGTATGGCTAAGGATCCATATACAGGAAAAGATCTGCTTTTGAAAAAAAGAGAAGCTAAAGCTGAATATGGCAATAATTGGCAGGAGCATCTTGCAGAGGCAGATCATATTGAGCCTGTGCAAAAAATCCATGAAAAATATAAAGATGCTCCTTGGTTGACAAATGATAACATAAAAGAGCTTGCTAATAGCGATGAAAATATAAAAGTAATATCAAGAAAATTAAATAATGCAAAGCGCAATAGAATAAATGAAGAATTTTATGGCGATAATGAATATCTTAAAAGTAAAGGTATTGACATATCCAGAGATAAGAAACAAGAAGCTATTAAAGATAGCGATAAGGCTAGAAAGTCAATCTCAAATGATGCAGACAGGAAACAGAGGTTAAATATTAGGGATGATTTTCACGCAGCTGGTAAAAATGGAGCTTATAATGCAGGAGCAATGACTGCTGCAATGTCAACTGTCGACAATCTGGTAGCAGTGATAAAGGGGGAACGTACTCCAGAGGAGGCTTTAAAACGAATAGTTTTCAATACAGGTACTTCTGCTGCAATAGGATATGTAGTTAGTGGTAGTGTGAGTGTTATTGCTCATACATTATCTAACAATTCATCGAAATTTATACGATCATTGGTAAATTCAAATGTGCCAGGCAAAGTGGTTTCAGCTGTTATGGCTACAGGAGGTACACTGCTCAAATATTCCAAGGGAGAAATAGATACTAAAGAGTGTATTTGTGAATTGGGAAAGGATGGTGTAAATATAGGTATTACAGAAGCTTCTATGACTATCGGACAAGTGTTAATTCCTATTCCGTATATAGGGGCTGCTGTTGGTGCTATGGTAGGAGAGGGGATTTATCGCAATTTATCTGAATCTATGGTTAGGATGAATATGGCGCAAGAAGAATATGAACTGGTAAATGCTGTTTCTGAGCAGGTAATTTATCGAATGAAATGCGAAAAGGAAGCCTTTGAAAGAATCACATCCCAGTTGTTTGCGGAGCGTGATGTTGCCATGAATGAAGGATTTGAAAAGATAAATTGTGCTTCAAAAAATGATGATACAGATGAAATGCGGAAAGGTTTGCTCCAAATTGCAAGGTCGTTTGGCAGAGAGCCAAAATTTTATACCCGTGAAGATCTTGATTTGATAACGCGTGATAAAGGAGCGTGTTTGGAATTATAACAGGAGGAAATTCTATGGACCTTTTTAAAGAAGTTTTAGACAGTCTTTTAGATCCCAAAAATTTAAAAGAATTAGATGATTCTTTTGCAAATGCCGCAGCAGATATCATAAGTAGGGCTGAGGAGGTAATGAATGAAGGGAAAAGGATTGTAGAATCGGCAAACAATGAATATGGGAAAGAGTTTAATCAGACATGTGCGATTATTTGTACTGTTAATAATAAAAAACGTGAAATATTAGAAGGTAATATATCAGAATCTATTAGGTTATTGTCTCAAATAATGAATATTTGTTATTCAAATAATGCTAATTTTGATGATTTAAGCGACTTGAAACTGTATATCGATTATCTGCCTCAGAGTAATGAAGAACGTGATAATAAAAGAAATTCTTTGCTATCATTAATACCAGTAATAGGGTCTTTTTATGATTTTATACAGGCTGATGAGGTTCTAAGTAGGGCAAAAATTTTTTATAAAGAAGCAAAGCAATATGCGGCTGGATTGGCTCAGAAATGTTCTGTATTGAGAGCAATAGCATCACGTGCACAGCAGTTTCTAAATAATTTAGAGAGAAAAAATAAAGTGTTGACGCAGCAAAATACAAAGGTCTCGCTTTTGATTTCATTAAAGGGATGTGACTGGGATAAGTATACATCACAAGAACAAAACTGTGTTACTAATATGGTACAAATAGTGCAGGAGTTGAAGGATGATATTGCTACATCATCAATTTACGAGGATAGAGTATTATTCGAAAATGCAACAAAACAATTGTATTTATAATAGCATGGGCGATGAAGACACGAATATACATTAGAATAGTTTTCCAATGTTAGTTGCTAATAAAATAGCCCTGCTGGGATATGGATAAAAATCTAAAATGTAAAAATATGCTCAATACATATATTGCATTCTCGTAACAAGAAAAGCATGATGCATTGGGCATATTTTATGTTATTGTGAAGGGTTAAACATTAAAAACAGGGAGAATATGGAAGGCATGAAATTATGATTTTTCTAAAAATAAAATAAAAGTGTTGACAGATATACAATAATCTGATAATATATACATCGTTGTCGCTGAGATACAGCAAAGCAAAGCCTTGGAGCGGATAGCTTGCCGAGGTTGCTTTGAAAGAAGCGATAAAAAATATTTCAAAAATGTTCTTGACAAACTGAACAAAATGAGATATTATAAACAAGCTGACTCACATAAATGACTTACAAAAATCTGATAAAGATTTTACAAAGCTGGTGAGAAAGCAGTGTTCCTTG
>SAMEA104315422__coassemble_282_pt1 | contig 27874 bp, 30 predicted proteins | sample SAMEA104315422__metabat2_low_PE_041 | metagenome-assembled genome bin SAMEA104315422 (sample SAMEA104315422) | gut metagenome | biome: Monkey gut; feature: monkey-associated habitat; material: faeces | place: China | collected 2013
TAGCATTGGCAGCGGCCGGAGGTACTGACTTAGCTAGAACAGCGGATATTGTTTCGGATGATTTAACGGCTTTCGGCCTATCTGCTGAAAATGCCAGCCATATGGCGGATGTTTTCGCCGTAACAGCTACAAGAACTAACACTAACGTAGAAATGATTGGCGAAACTATGAAGTACGCCGCTCCTGTAGCAAGAGCCTTTGGAGCTTCCATGGAAGAAACGGCTGCATTAACTGGCTTGATGGCTAATGCAGGTGTCAAAGCCTCCCAGGCAGGTACTTCTTTGCGTGCTGGTTTTTTGCGCCTGGCAGGACCGCCTAAAAAGAGCGCTAAGGCTATGGAAGAGCTAGGGATTTCCATGTCTGATTTGTCAGCACAACAAGCAGAGGCCTCCCAAGCCTTGAAAAGCTTAGGTATTGACATGGACGGCATAAGCGGTACACCATCCCACAAAATGGTGGCTATTCTTACAGAGCTGAAGGAAAAGACGGCGGGTTTATCAGATGAGCAAAAGCTGGCTACAATGCAGGCTATTTTCGGTACTGAGGCGGCCACGGGCTGGCTGAATGTTTTGGAAGCGGGACCAGATGTTTTTGAAAGTCTTGTGAAAGAGATGGAAAACTGCGACGGCGAAGCCGAAAAAATGGCCAGAATAATGATGGACAACGCAATGGGAGCCTGGGTAACATTCAAATCAGCGGTGGAAAGTGCTGCTATTTCAATCGGCCGTGTATTTCTGCCTACTATCACTGAGGCACTACAGGGTGCCTCCTCCTTAGCTAAGGGATTCTCAGAATTTGCAAAGGGACATGAACATATTGTGATGATAATCGGCTCCTTTGCTGTGGCCACCGCTGGTGCCATATTGTTTGCACAATCTGCCACATTGGTGATAACTGCCTTGCGCTATGGGTACACTAGCCTGAAATTGTATAAATTAGGCTTAATAGCAACAGGAAAAGCCGCAAAAATAACCGCAAGCAACATAAAAGCTATGTCTGTATCAGCAATGGAGACTGCTGGTAATATTGCAACCCAGGCAGGAAATACAGGGCGCGCGGTTGCGACTATGGTTAAAAATATTTCGCTAGCTGGAGCATTACAAACCGCTACAAAAGGCTTCAAGGCTTTGGGGGCTGCTATCATGGGCATAGGAAAAGCGGGACTGGCCACAATGTTTTCACCTATAGGCCTGGCTATTATGGCCATAGCCGGAGCTGCTTATCTAATATATTCTAATTGGGAATCTGTGGGGCCGTTCTTTATGGGGCTGGGGCAACAGATACAAGCAGCCTTTGTAGGTGCCTGGACTATGATACAGCCAGCCTTGGCGCAACTACAGGCTTCTTTCGGTATATTGATAAATGCTATAGGCCCGGCACTGGCAAGCCTGGGAACGGTGTTCATGGATGCATTTAATCAGATCAGCATGACAGTAGCAGCAAATAGCGGCGTTTTTGATATTTTTATTCAAGCGCTTACATTTTTGGCAGAGCTGCTGGGGGGAGTGCTTGTAGGAGCGTTTATAGTATTTGCTAATGCAGCCGTGGGAACTATAACGATGGTTGTAGGCAGTGTTGCTTCGCTAATTGCGGGGGCAATCGGTGTCCTAAATGGTCTAATTGAGTTTATTACAGGCGTGTTTACTGGTAACTGGTCCATGGCATGGCAGGGAGTATTGGATATATTTAGTGGTGTCTTTACAGCAATCAGCGGTATAGCTAATAGCGTACTAAACGGCATACAATCCACCATCAACGGTATTGTTAGCTCAATCAAGGGGCTGGCTGGAAAACTGCCAAGCCTTGGTGGTGGAGGTGGCAAAGATATAGCACACAATGCTAGGGGCGGTATTTACGGCAAGGGCGCATTTTTGACCACCTTTGCAGAGGATAGCCCCGAGGCTGCTATCCCGTTGGATGGCTCCCCCAGAGCTATCGGCTTGTGGCGAAAGGCTGGCGAAATTTTGGGAATCGGTAGCGAAAACCCTGGCAATGCTCCAATGCCTGCTGGCATATTCGGAGGCAGTAAGGAAAGCACCCCGATAAACGCACCACCTATTTCCATATCCTTGAATTTCGCAGGCAGTTTTGAGCCTGATGAAATCAGGAAGGCTGTGGAAAAAGCTGGTCAGACCGTACAGCGAAGCTTTGCTGAAGAAATGGAGAGATACAACATGGAAAGGAGGCGGCTGGCTTTTGACTAAGTATATAACAAAAATGGGTGATACCTGGGATTTGATAGCCTTTGAACAGCTAGGTGCCTGCGACTATGTAAATGTATTAATTGACGCTAACCGGGAATATAGTAATACAGCTATATTTTCGGCGGGTATCATCCTGACAGTGCCAGAAATAACAGCAGATACAAAGGTGAGGAATTTACCACCGTGGAGGCGAAACCATGAAAGCGCGTAGAGTGTCCATAAAATGCCAGTATGAGGGTACTGATATATCGCAAGATATAGCAAGCTTTTTCAAGTCTTTCAGTGTGCGGGAGGTCCTCAGCGGTGAAGCTGATAGTGCAGAAATTACCCTGCAAGATAGGGAGGAGCTATGGCAGGGGGACTGGATGCCAGACAGGGGCGCAATCATGGATATAGCCCTGACTGTCAGCGATTGGACAATGGAGGGAGATATCCGCGATCTGCCTTTGGGAAAGTTTGAAGTAGACACAATAACCAATACCGGCCCGCCTAACGAGGCGAAAATAAAACTGATTTCCATCCCTACGGCTTCCAACCTGCGAGGGGTAGAAAAGACCAGAGCATGGGAAAAGGCTAAGCTATCCCAGATACTGAAAGATATAGCCAGCGGGGCGGAAATGGAATATTATTTTGACGCTGAGGATGATCCGGTTCTGGAGCGAGCCGAGCAATCAGAGCAAACGGATTTGACATTTCTCCAAAAGCTTTGCAAGGATGCAGGGCTGGCCCTGAAAGTCACAGATAAAAAAATAGTTATCTTTGATATTGGTGATTATGAAAAAGCGGCCCCAGTGCTGACAATTAATAAAAATCAGCAAAGTGTTTTATCTTTTGACTGCCAGAGCACTATACAAGAAGTTTACAAGGCCTGTCATGTTAAGTATAAGCACAGTAAAAAGGATGAAATGATTGATTATACTTTCACGGATCCAAATCGCAAGGAAGGTCAAACGCTGCAAATCAACCAGAAAGTTGAAAATGTAGAAGAGGCGGAAAAGCTGGCCAAAAAGAAGCTTCACGAAAAGAACCTTGAAGAGGTATCGGTATCGCTAACAATGATAGGAAATTTTGCTTTGCTGGCCAGTAATACCGTGGAGTTAGTGGGATTTCATCGTTACGATGGCAAGTATCTCATAAAGCAATCTAGCCACGACATTGGGACGGGTGGATATACGACAAAAATAGAGCTTAGAAGGGTGATAGATGGCTACTGATATAGAAAGAGCCCTGCGGGGCATGATTAGGACAGGGACAGTATCGGCGGTATATCCAGCCAATGGCACGGCTAGAGTTGTTTTTGATGATAAAGACGATACTACCAGCCCTGAGCTTCATATCCTGCATAGATACAGCGGAAAAAATAAAGATTATTGGGTGCCGGATATAGGGGACCAAGTTCTGTGCGTATTTGCTAACAATGATACAAATTTTTCTACTGGTTGGATTCTTGGCAGCTATTTCACAGAGAAACAACCTCCTCAAGTGGTGAATCCCAATATTATGCGCTTGGACTTTGCGGATGGCACATTTTTTGAGTACAACCGGGCAAATTCTTCTTTAACTATCAAAGTTAAGGGGACTATAAAAATAAACGGAGCAGAGGTACATATAAACGACTAGCAGTTGTGCCCAACTTGGGCACAAAATAAAGGAGGTTATAAAAATGCCAGCGGCGGCACGACTGGGAGACCAAGAGGTGGGAACCTGTAACATGAAAGAACCTTGTTGTCCTCATAGCAGAGTGGGCACAAATGGTACAGTATCCCCGAATGTATTCATCAATGGGCTAGGAGCCCATAGAAAAGGAGATACAGGACCTTGCAATTGCCCCCACGGCGGTACATTTGTAACAACAGGGGGCAGCAGTACAGTATTTATCAACGGCCGTTCAGCCGTCCGCATTGGTGACAGTACAAACTGCCAGAATTGTGGCCAGCCTGGAAGCCATAGCACAGGCAGTGGCAACGTATTTATAGGGGGCTAGTTTATGTCATTTTTATCAAATGTGGCAGGGAGCTACGAGAGCAGAGTAAAAAAAGGCTTGCAGGAAGCAGGTATGGGAATATTGTCAGCCTTGCGGGGGCGGTTGTCCTCTTTCGGCTTATCAATGCCCATAGGAAGCCTTGGCCCTATCATCTTCGAAGTATCCAGCAGCAAAGCCAGAACATTCAAAGATATGAAAAGGAACACTAAAGGCCGTTATGGTTCTCATGAAATCATAGGGGGCAAGCCAGTAATTGAGTTTATGGGGCCGGATGGCGAGGAATTAAGTTTTACAATGCAATTTTCTGTAGCCTGGGGGCTGAATCCGCAGGAAGAAGTACAGAAAGTAAGGGAGCTTTGCGAAAAGGGTGAAGTAAATTATTTCGTTCTTTGTAATACTCCCATCGGAGAAAACCCTTGGGCTGTGGACAGTGTGAGTGAATCTGTGGATATAGTTGATAATAACGGCCGTATCATCGCTTCACAAATAGACATAACCTTGCGGGAATACGTTCCGAACATTAACTAGGGGGCTATTTTATGCAAACTATAGATATAACGGCCGAATTGGGAGCGGTGGACTTTGCTCCAGATAGCGAGCTGAAAGAAATTGCGCAAAATGTGCGCACCATATTAACGACCTTTAAAAAAACAGTTCCTATGGATAGAGAGCTGGGAGTCAATGGCACAATTTTAGATTTGCCCATAGCGGCGGCACAAGCCTCTATGACTGCTGACATAGTAGCAGCAGTTAGCAGGTACGAGCCACGGGCTAAAGTGGTATCGGTTGATTATCAGGGCAAGGAAGTTGATGGGATAATAACGCCGAAAGTGAGGATTAAAATAAATGGAGCTTAAAAAATTGCCGGATATTACTTTCGCGGAATCGGATCCAGAGGCAGTAGACCTGCAGATACTTACAACAGTGGAAGCCTTGCTGGGGCGCAAATTGGCAAGAGCAGACCCCCTGCGGCTGTTTCTGCGTGGTATGGAAGCCCTAATGATCCAACAACGCATTTTAATTGATGAATGTGCCAAACAAGGCCTTTTAGCATACGCCACAGGGGATAATTTAGACCATTTAGGCGTATTGGTGGGTACGGACAGATTGAAGGCATCCGCCGCCACAGTGACATTGCAATTCTCAGTTGATAGCTCCAGAGAGATGGCCACTGTTATCCCTGCTGGTACTAGGGCTACAGCTGGAGACGGTATAATGTTCGCCACGAATGAAACAGCAATCATACAGCCAAGAACTACCAGCACGACAGCTACGGCTACTTGCACAGTTTTGGGCGATGCTGGCAATAATTACGCCCCTGGGGAATTGATGCGCTTAGTTGATATAGCCCCCTTTGTGTCTAAAGTGACGAATATCACAAAAAGTGAAGGTGGTAGCGATGCCGAAAGCGACGAAGCCTACAGGCTGAGAATACAAGAAGCCCCCGAGAGATTTTCCACGGCTGGCCCATCCGGTGCATATGAGTACCATGCAAAAAGAGCTAACGCCCTAATTGTTGATGTTTCTGTAGAGAATCCAGCACCAGGCGAGGTTGCTATCAGGCCACTGCTAAAGGATGGCAAGTTGCCAGATACTGAGGTACTGAAGCAAGTCAGTGATGTTCTTGATGCCAGAGACATAAGGCCATTGACCGACAAAGTGACGGTTGAAGCTCCTACAGCTGTAGAGTATGACATTGATTTGTCATACTGGATTGATCGCACCAATGCAGCAGAGGCGGTGGCTATACAGGCTGCTGCTGAAAATGCTATTAAAGATTTTGCAGAGTGGCAGAGCCAAAAGCTGGGGCGGGATATAAATCCGACCGAATTGTATTATCGTTTGCGTACTGCTGGGGTGAAGCGGGCTGAAATTCGTAAACCTGTATATACTCAGATAAGCAGGGCGCAGGTTGCCACTCTAGGAGAAAAAACGGCAAGATTCGAGGGCTTAGAAGATGATTAAGGAATTGCAGAGCTTGAGCCTTCTGGATATTCTGCCAGCTAATCTGCTGGAGGATAAAAAGGTAGCGGCCGCGGCTCAGGCGCTGGATGCAGAATTGCAAGCCGTTACAAAGGCAACTGTGGAGACTATGCACTTGCCTAGGCTGGACATACTGCCAGAAGCTGTGGTGGATTTACTGGCATGGCAATGGCATGTGGATTTTTATGAGCCCATAAGCATGGATATAGAAACCAAGCGCAAGCTGGTAAAAGAGTCTATTGCCTGGCATAGAATCAAAGGCACGCCAGCAGCGGTTGAAAAAGTCGTTACTGCTGCGTTTGACTCTGCCAGCGTGACAGAGTGGTTTGAGTATGAAGAGGGGACTGGCGAACCTTATCACTTTCGATTAACGACGACGGATACAATGCACGGCTCTGATTCATATAAAGAAATGATTAGAGCTATCGAATCTGTAAAAAATGTCCGCTCTGTATTGGATGGTATCATCTTTAAATTTACTATGCAGGATACTGTCAAAAAGCCTATAGATGAAACACCAGAATTTTATCCCACCTTTGACATGGTGGATAATTTTCCGGTGGCCAGGCGCCTATATAGTACCGGGGTTACTTATGGCAGTGGTATTTATTACGGCGGTGCTGTAGACCACATGGAACTGGCTGTTTGTCTTGATATTAAAGAAGATAATTACACCGTGGCGCAAAAAGCCTATGGAGCTGGCAGAACTTATGGCGATGGTGGGGAACCTTACGGCGGAACTGCTGGCCCTGCGGATGCAGGTGGCAGGCTCACGGCGTCAATATCTATTAATTACGGCGACGGCATGAGCTACGGAGCCAGCACACAGTTTTATGGCACTGGCTTAAAATATGATGGCTCCATAAAATACGGAAACAAAGCCCGCGTTTACGGCGGTTGGAGATTAGAGGAGGATATAAATTGAAATTGCATGACAGTATAACCCTCAGCGGTAGGCTTCATATAGAAGTCTTACAGGATAGTAAAGTAACAAAAATACATAATCATAATATGATTATGACAGCCGGGCGGGAAATGCTGGCTCAACTAGTAACTGGCAATATCAAAGACAGTATTATGTATATCGGTATTGGCAGCGGTACAGCAGAGGAAACCCCAGAGGATACAGGGTTACAGGACGAATGCCAGGTGCCTCTGACGATACGCAGTGTTGTAGATGACACCCGCGCTAAATTCGAGTTTGAAATCGGCAAGGAGGCAGGGAATGGCATCAATGTGAGGGAGTTCGGGCTGTTCAGCGAGCGGGGGACGATGTTCTCCCACTATGTCCGTCCTGCTTCGGCCGAGGACTTAAAGAAGGCTGAGGACATGGTTATAAAAGGCTATTGGATAATTAATTTCTAATGCGTCAGGTTTACACAAGGAGGAATACAAATGGCAGATACATATTTTAGTGAAGAGACTGCGTACACGGATAAAATCAGGATGGTAGCAAATGGTGATCCGGTAGACGGTGGAGCCGATGGACCTGTCAACAAGGCATTAAAGGGACTGGCCAACCGCACTGCGTATCTCAAAGGAGAGGTAGAGAAATTAAATAGCAAGGAATTTGGTACTTCTTCTATCAGCGACAAAGCGGTAACTAGCCAGAAGCTGGCGGATGAAGCTGTTACGGCTGAAAAAATTGCCAGTGGAGCTGTTACGGCTGAAAAAATTGCAGATAATGCTATTACTGGGGCAAAGCTGGCTGACGGCGCTATCAATTCCGCAAAAATTGATATGAATGATTTACAGAAAGCGCTAACAGATAATAGTGGCGGTGGAAGTGGTGCTTCTTTCATGGTGTCCGGTATAGCGGCAGCGCCGAATTATTATGAGCGCTCAGAGTGCTATAAAGCTAAAGGGAACAGCGTAGCAGCAGACCGCCATACTATCAAAACCCCCGCAAGCCTGTGGCTGAATGTCAACAATGCAGGCTATGGGCTGACAGCCTCTAAGGAGCTGGACTTGTCAAAAGATGCAACGTGGAGCGCCAACGCGCAGCAATGGCAGGCTAACCACACATATAAAGTTGATGATGTAGTTTATCCGCTATCCGGCAAGACAAGCTATTATTATCGCTGTATTACCGAGGGAACCAGCTCCAGCCTGGAGCCTACTTTTCCTACTGAGCTGGGCAAGAAGTACAACGACGGCAACTGCCAGTGGGTTTGTGAGCTAGATTACACCCTGGCATCCAACCGCGCCGGAAAAGATTTTTATATCTTTATAGGCGTTAATGCTGACAAGAGTCTCAAAACCTGCATCAGTGCAAACAGCACAGTGCCATATGGCTATACTGCTACTACATCCCGCAAGGTAGGGGGATTTCACTGTCTCTGCGCTGATGTAGGCACAATTGCAGGCCACACCCTTAACGAATACGTTGCAGGTGATATTCTCCCCGCATCCATCTGGGACTTGAATCATCGTCCTATGTCTGAGCCGGAGGGAATGGTATATATTGACGGTCTTGATATGTGGGTTGATATTTATCTTTGCTCCTGGTCTGGCTCTACAGCTGAAAAAGATTTAAAAACTATTTCCAAATATGGCGCGGTAACTGGTGACGGTGCCTCTACTGAAAAATTCCATCCGCTAAAGTGGGAGCAGACAATGGGAGAACAGAAAAAGCGCTTGCCTTGGGTGCGCGAGTTCCGCATATTCTCCGTAGGCTCCAATCAGTCTACAAACATCAAAGGCAGTACGGACGCCAATACCACAGGCGGCCACATGGATACAGCGGGGCGCCGTATGATTTCAAATTACGGTATTGAAGATTGCTGTGGCTTTCTCTGGCAGTGGTGTGCCGACGTAGGCTATGCCACAACAGGCTCCAGCTCCTATGGCAATGGCTTCGATGTAAATGATCGTTCCGATGTCAAAGGACAGATTTACGGAGGTGAATACCGTCCTCTTGTTGGTGGCGGCTGGTATAACGGTGCAGTGTGCGGGTCGCGTTCCGCGTATTGGTCTAACGGCTCGCTGTACTTGCACGCGGCTTACGGGGCGCGCGGGGCGTCTGAGCCTATGGGGCGCAACGCGTAAAACGCAAATCCCCTGTGCGTAAGCACAGGGGCGAAATAGATTATCAATATTTTATATAGATAATAGGCAAATATGTTATTGCCCGTCCTCTTGTTGGTAGCAACTGGAATAACAGTGCAGTGTGCAGGTCGCGTTCCGCGAATTGGAATAACAGCTCGCTGAACTTGAACGCGAATTACGGGGCACGCAGGGCGTCTGATACGTGGGATAATCGGATTTAAAGTCTGAGCCTTACCCACGGCTGAGCATATTTGCCTTGGTATTTTACCAAAACACGAAAAGGGAGATATGCCGCGACTAGTACTAAGTGGGAAAGCCGTGGCATAAATAAAATGAAAAGATTAGGCAATATTTATAACAAGATAATATCAAGGGAAAATTTGGAGCTAGCTTTTGATAAAGCTAAGAAGGGAAAGACATGGCAGGACAAAGTGAAATTTGCCGAGGCCCATAGAAAAGAATTGCTGGATGAATTGGAAATTGTATTGCAGAAAAGGCAATATAAAACATCCCAGTACCGTACAAAAATTGTCTATGAGCCGAAAAAAAGAACCATTTATATTTTGCCGTTTTATCCGGATAGAATAGTACAGCACGCTATTATGAATATTTTAGAGCCGTACTGGGATAATCGGATGCATTATCATAGCTATGCATGTCGAAAAGGTAAGGGACAACACCAAGGAAGCAGGCAGTGCATGAAATACATCAAGCGAAATCCATATTGCTTAAAATGCGATATTAGCAAATTTTATCCGTCGGTTAATCATGAAATCATATACAAGATTCTTCAGCGCAAAATCAAATGCAAGTACACGCTAGAACTGCTAAAAGAAATCATTGAAAGCGTGCCAGGCGAATCAAATGTGCCTATTGGCAATTATTTGAGCCAGTGGCTGGGTAATATGTATCTTAACGAGCTGGATGATTACATCAAGCACAATTTACATATAAAACACTATATCCGGTACTGTGATGATTTTGTACTATTCGGAAAGAAGCAGGAGCTGGTGGAAGCCATCCCGCTAATTAAAGATTTCGTCGGTAGATGCCTGAAAATGCGCATGAGCAAATGTGATTTGTTTCCCGTAAGTCGCGGTATAGATTTTCTAGGTTATAGACATTTTCCGAATAATTATGTATTACTGAGAAAAACCACGGCCAAAAGAGTTACGAAAAGGATAAAAGGACTTATTTGGCAGGTGAAGCACGGCAAAACAACAAAGGAGTCGGCTATCGGCAGCATAGAATCCACAAAAGGTTGGATAAAATGGGCCAATACGCATAATTTAGCGATGGCATTGAAATTGAAGGAAGTGAAAGCAGCCATTGAAAAGATTTAAAGATTTTGCTAAAGAGCAGGCTTTGGATGGGGATAAAATAAGGCTTGACGATATATTAGACCAAGAAATATTGGTTACAGCACATCGGATAACAGGGAGCAAGTACAGCGACAACGGCAAAATATGCTTGAAGCTGCAATTTGAATTGCGAGGCGAAAGGCATATTTTGTTCACAGGGAGTACCGTACTAGCAAGACAGGCAGAGGAATACAAGGATGAAATGCCGTTTCTTGCAACAATCAAGAAAGTAGATAAATACTATACATTCTCGTAAGGAGGCACAAAATGAAAGGATTTCCGAAACATCTAAACACCAAGCAGGACTATATTTATATCAAAGACAATTTTCCAAAAGAGGAATGGCAGTCTGTCTGGAAGAGCCTGCTGGAAAATACTAAAAATTGGTTCTGTACTGGCACTCTGACAGATAAGAACACAGGAAAAACCGACAGCACTCACAAGATTGTGGAGTCAGCATCCAGGGAGGGAGAAGAAGAAAAAGTTGTATATTATCAGTATGAGTTGCAAACAGATAAAAGCTGCGACTTGCTTAGACTTGGCTTTACAGAAGAGGAAGTAAAGGCAGCTATAAAATCATAAAACAAAGGAAGTGATACCGTGGAGGATCTAGTGATCAGGATAGGGCAATTTTGTGCAGCTGCTGGAGCTGTGTGTGCCCTTTTCTACAAAATAACATTGGAGCCGTTAAACGGCAAATTCAACAGTGTTATAGAGTTTATGACAGAAAAGGTGGAGGCGTTAGGCGTTTCAGTGGATAAATTCGATACATCAATAGACCGTATAGACGACAAGTTGAGCGGGTTTGATGTAAGACTGGCCAGAGTGGAAGAGTCAACAAAATCCGCCCATCATCGTATTGACGGGCTGGAGAAAGACATAAAAGCAGGGAGGTAAAAGATGGAAAAAATAAAGGAAATTTTCAAAGCCGTACAAACGAAGCAGATAGGTGTACTTGTCACTATTATGATGTGTTTTTTGGCTCTTGTGATGTTTAGCTGGCTAGTGGGTTTTTGGGCAAATGGCTTGCTTGGGGCAAAATTCGAACTTGGCTCATGCTGGCAGGGCATTAGCGCGGTCGTTGCAGGCATGACTGGCGTTGCAGCTCTGGCAGGAAGCCAGTACGCTAGATATTATCTAGATAGCAAGTATAATTCAGATGAAGGCAAAAAGCCTGAGATAAAGTGAGGAGGCAGAAAAATGAAAGGCATTGATGTAAGCTATGCAAATGGCAGAGTTGATTGGGAGGCTGTGGCCGCTGCTGGTTATAAATTTGTCATTGTGCGCTGTACTTATGGCCGTCATGGTGTGGATGATAATTTTTTGGAAAATGTCAACGGGGCTCATGATGCTGGCTTGCGAGTAGGAGCATATCACTACAGTTATGCATTAAATGTCGAGGAAGCTATTGAAGAGGCATATCATTGCCGCAAGGCTATTGCTGACGCGGGTATTTTGCTGGAGCTTCCTGTTTGGTTTGATATGGAGGACGCTGATAGCTACAAAGCCCGCAACAGCTTTGCTTTTGATCCTAACCAGATTACTGCGATGTGCAGGGCGTTTCTGGATAATATCCAGCTTGATGGCGGTGTATATGCTTCTCTGCATTGGCTGGAAACATATATTGATTGGCGCAGCCTTGGCTGCGCTGTGTGGAACGCACAGTGGGGGCCTAATGACGACATAAAAGGCATGATGTGGCAGTACACAGACAGAGAGTATATACCGGGAGGCAGCGCCAACGGCTATTTTGACGCTAATATCATCTATGAATAATATGACCTCGCTAGAGTGGCTGCAGCTGTATGAAGCATTTTGTAAATTTCAGTGTGAAGCCACAAAATATAATGCGTGCTGCTACGAAGTGGATCGCATAGAAGATATGCTACTGAAAAATTGCCCTATACCGCAGCCTAAACCTATGAAAGTATGATAAAATAGAGCAGTACCCGCTCTTCGGGGAGCTGCTCTATTATTGAGGTATCAAGATGATAGAAAAATATATCAATAGAATTATCCTAGGGGATTGCTTGGATGTTTTGCGAGCTTTACCGAGCAACAGCATAGATGCAGTGATTACAGATCCGCCATACTGCTCAGGCGGTCGCTCTATTGCTTCAAGGCAGAAAAGCACAACAACGAAATACGAGAATAATCCAACAGGGCGGCCAGACTTCGAGGGGGACGCGAAAGACAGCCGTTCTTGGCTTGCCTGGTGCTCTTTGTGGATGTCAGAAAGTTATCGCGTACTCAAAGAGGGAGGGTATTTTCTCACGTTTTGCGATTGGCGTATGCTTCCAACGGCCACGGATGCAGTTCAAGTTGGTGGCATATCATGGCGGGGCGTTGCCGTATGGAATAAAGGGTTGGGAAGCCGGGCGCCACACAAGGGGTATTTTCGCCATCAATGCGAGTTTATAGTCTGGGGCACAAAAGGCCCTTGCTTTGTGCAAGAAAATGGTCCTTTTCCTGGCTGCATAGAGGAACATGTAAGACAAACGGATAAATATCACATCGCTGGCAAGCCTACACCGCTGATGGAAAAGCTTTGCAATATAGTACCCCGCGAAGCTATTATATTAGATCCGTTTGCAGGTTCTGGTACTACGTGTGTAGCTGCTGCAAAAACTGGACACAAGTATATAGGCATCGAAAAAATGCCAGAGTATTTGGAAATTGCTAACAAGCGAATACACCAACTAGAAGCATCCCAAAGCATGAATTTATTTGATGGCATGGAGCACTAAAAAACTTCCGCCATTTTTCCGCCGAAATATCCAAAAAACGATATTTACAAGTATTTACAAATATTTACACATAAAATATAAAAAAGCGGATAAAGCCAAATAACAAGCGGGGTGGCAAATAAAATATTTACAAATATTTACAAGTATTTTATTACATCCGATAAATTATAGTTATCGGATGTAATAGTTTAAAATGGCTGGTAATCTTTATAATCTCACTGCTTTTTTACCTATTCTTCTAAGGAAATTTGCCCTCTGGCTACAGTTTTATAACCATTTATCTATGTGTTCAAGCATGAATACCTGTATACAAAGTGCAAATTAATAAATATTCCGTAAAGGATTATAATTTTTATAGATTTTTCTATAGTTTTGATATATAATGTTATTAAATAAAGGAGCGATGCTAGTGTTAGAAGTTTGTTTGTTTTCTATTGTTTGGCTTGCCTATGCTGGCTTTAATCTCTATCATATTTTTCAAGAATCGGAGGATAGGGATTTTGTAGACCAACTTATGGAGATAGAGCGTTTTATCGCCCCCTCCTACATTGCCAAATGCATGCTGATGATGGCCTTTGCCCTGTTGGCTTTTGATATAGTTGGATTTTATCTAGCCTACAAATTTGCTTACGCCCTTGTTAATGATATATATTATCGTATTACATTTTTCTTTGTTTGCTTCTGCATATTCTTTACGGAGCAGATTATAGCTCTTCGCTTCACAGTAAGAGTTAGTTCCGTTATCAAGCGTGCTGAGGATAAGCCGAGACTTTTGCAGCGTTGGGTTGACAAAAATGAGCCAGATCTGAAAACCTTTGAAATTATAGCTATTATTTCCAAATTTACTATAGCCTTGCAGCTGTTTATGTTTACAGTTTTAGCTCATATCTAGTGGGATGGCTACGCTTCCCATATAGTCAATAAATATATTTTTAAGAAATTGTAGTGCGGACAGTTTCTTAGCATAAAAGCCTTCATATTCCTATATCCTAGACGAAGGAATATAAAAGGCATATCTTCATACATTGTCTTTTCCCTAGACAGTGTATGCCGGATGAGTATATTTTATTTATACAAATTAGGAGGGTTACTATGAATCTTTCAGTCAAAATTCTAATTTCCCTGGTACTGTCTGTTGTTGTTGGCTTGATGGCAGGGGTTGATGGTCTACCATTTATTAAATGGTGGATTGCTCCAGTTGGTACTATTTTCATCAATTTAATCAAGATGGTTATTGTACCTATCGTATTTACATCCTTGGTAGTCGGTATGACCAGTCTTGGCGATTTGAAAAAGCTAGGGCGTATTGGTATAAAGACTATTTTCATTTACCTGTTCACTACTGCTATTGCTATTGTAATTGGCTTTATTGTAGCCGGCATTATCCATCCAGGTATTGGTCTTGAAATGACCGCTGGCGATGCTGTCAAGGTAAAGGAAGCACCTTCTATCATGCAGGTATTAGTAGCTATGGTACCTACTAATCCAGTTGCTTCCATGGCCAAGGCTGATATTTTACCTATCATTATTTTTGCTCTGTTTGTTGGCGTGGGTATTCTTCAAGTTGGCGGCAAAAAGAGCCAGCTGCTGATTGACTGGTTCGATGCAGCTGCTGAAGTCAGCTATAAGATTATCAACATGGTAATGCAGTTCGCTCCTATCGGTGTATTCTGCTTGTTGCTGCCAGTTGTAGCCGAGAATGGTCCTAAGGTACTGCTGCCTTTGTTGTCTGTTATTGCATGTATGGCGTTTGGTAGTGTTATTCACGCTGTTGCTGTTTATTCCAGCATGGCTCGTATCTGGGGCAACACCTCCCCTCTTAAGTTCTTCCGTGGTATGTCCGAAGCAATCCTGATTGCTTTCACCACCTGCTCTTCTGCAGCTGCACTGCCTATCAACATGAAGAACTGCCAGGAGAAGCTGGGCTGCTCTCGTGATATTACTTCTTTCGTACTGCCTTTGGGCGCTACTATCAACATGGATGGTACAGCTATCTACATGGGTGTTTGCTCCCTGTTTATAGCAAATGTTTATGGCATTGACCTTACTATGGCTCAGATGGGTATGATCATTTTGACTGGTACTCTGGCTTCCATTGGTACTGCTGGTGTTCCTGGTGCAGGCTTGATTATGCTTTCCATGGTTCTCCTTTCCGTAGGCCTGCCTATGGAGGGTTTGGCTTTGGTAGCTGGTATTGACCGTATTCTGGATATGTTCCGTACTACTGTTAATATCACTGGTGATGCTGCTGTAACCTGCGTAATTAACGAAACCGAAAAGCAAGCTTGATTAATATTCAATAGATTCCTCGGTAACAGACTAGGCTGTGCCGAGGAATTTTTTTGCAAAAAAAGGAGACGACAATCAGCCGTCTCCCCAAGGTTTAATTTTGAAGGTCACCTATCTTCAATGCTTTTATTAGATAAATGGTTCAGCAGCCTTCTGAATCCCCTCCGGATTTGCCTTGAGCCAATCAGCAAAGCTCATACCGCTATCTGCTACAGTTCTTCCCAAAGCCACCAGGAAATCCGGCACCTCTGTCTCAAAAATTACGCCTACCTCTTGGCCAAAAACCTCCTTGCCCTGTAGCTCACAGCCGTTAATTGTCAAAAGCCAAGCAGGCTGTCTTTCCTTAACAGCACCTCGGAAACCTATAACAGCCAGCTGTGGAGTGGCACATGAGCCAGGACAGCCAGAAATATGAATAGCAGGCAATGCCCCATCAGGAATACCTGCTTCTCTTACAGCTTCTACTGCTGCCTTAAGCACAGCCTGAGAATCCCGTACTCCCTGCTGACAGATAGATGCACCAATGCAGGCAGAGGCCATCTCAAACTGGGAACGTGCTGTATCGCTAGCTGTTATAGCAATAAATTTCTCTGCTTCTTCGGCATTAAGATTAACAATATAAGCAGTTTCATCAAGGGCTAATCTGATTTCTCCCGCCTCAACTTCCTGCAGTGCATCGCTAACCTGACAGAAAACCTCTGGATTTGGACATCCTCCCAATGGATGCCATATTACACTATAAAGCCCTTCCTGTTTTTGAGGAATAGCTCTTGGATGCTGAATAGTATCTGTACCAGTCTTAGTAATCACATTGGGATGAATCTCAAAATCGAAATCATCAGTCCCCTCTACCTCATCCAGCTTTTCCTGAAAAGCCTTCCGATAATTCTCTGGACCTCCCAAGGTTTCTTGCATAAAGCGACTCCTAGCTCTCATACGATTCTTATAATCTCCATAGGTACGAAACAACACCCACATGGCTCGAACATATTTTAAAATATCCTTTGGTTCTACAGCTTCAGCCACCTTAACACCTATCATTGGATTTAAGCCCAGACCACCTGCGCTGTATACATCAAATTTGCCATCAGGACGAGCTGCAAAGCCCAAATCACGCATGGTAGCATGGGATTGGTTTTTAGGGGAGCTGGAAAAACCTATTTTATATTTTCGAGGCATCTTCTCAGCATTGATAAACTGCATAGCATACTGTCCAGCAATCTCCGCATAAGGCATAACATCAAAGTATTCATCCTTATCTAAACCAGATAAAGGAGAGCAAGTGGTGTTACGAGGGAAATCTCCCCCACCACCAACAGTTACAATACCCACCTGCAAGGCATCCTCCATTATCTGGCATACTGGCTCCAGTTCCAAATTGTGGAGTTGAACTGTCTGACAGGTGGTAAACTTCATTTTATTTATGGCATATTTTCTCACAGAATCGGCTATAAAGGCCATTTTTTTGGGCGTAAGTCTGCCAGCAGGCATTCTCAATCTCAGCATGCTCAGAGGCTTATCTCCCTTCTGGGCGTAACTGCCAAACTTGCCGGAAATCCCCTTGTATTCAGCTCTTTTCAGCTCGCCTGCATAATATTTTGCTGCTGCCATCCGAAAAACCTTCATGTCCTCTTTCCAATTTGCTTCTGGAATAATCTTCATAAATATACACCTCTCCAAACTTACAATTCACACATCTAATATACAAGCAAAATCTCCTGACTAAATTTTATTTGGCACAGGTTATTTGCTGATTTTGGCTAGTATAATCAAATAAGCCGTCATTTTTCTCCTCCAGAGCTTTAATCATATGATAGGTATATTCATTGAAAGGAGTCGGTATCCCCAGCTCCTGCCCCATATTTATCAACGCTCCTGAGAACATATCAATTTCCGTATGCCTACCAGCATCCAAATCCTGCAAGGTGGAATATCTGGCTGCTGGCGGTTCAGGACAGCCCTTGGTAATGGCTTTTGCGGCCAAAGAAATATCAATTCCCTTGGCGGCTGCAATGGCTTCCAGCTCACGGCGCAGGGCCTTGCTAATAAACTTCATATGTTGGCTGTCACGATAACAGCCTACCCCTGCCCCTAATATTGCCTGTGGTAAATTATTGGTAACATTGAGACGGAATTTGCTCCAAATTTCCTCCCGTATGTGCTCTGTTACACGATAATGAATATTTGTCTCAGCAAAGAGCTTTTCTATCGCCTTTACTCTAATACTATCAAAGGGAGCTTGCAGTTCTCCTAAAATAATGCCGATTGTAGATTCTACATCAAATACATATTCATCCTGCTCCTTGTGGGAAGCTATTTTGATAAGAGAATAAAGCATCTTTTCCGGCCCAATAACAGAAGCTATTGTGTCCTCGCTGTCCACACCGTTCATCAGGCTTATAACTGTGGTATTTTCCCCCGCAATAGTCTTAATATCCTCTAACGCCCCGGCTAAGGCACCATATTTCAGTGCTACTACCAGAAGATCCACATTATGAGCCTCCTTGGGACTCCACACCTGAGGAAGATAAATTTTATTATTTATCTTGCAACCCTGCCCAAGGCGCTGTGCCCGCTCTCCTGTAGCCACAACGCCTAGAGTTATACCCGGTTTCTCTGCTAAACCTTGAATTATATAGGAACCAACTGCTCCTGCTCCCAGAACAGCCACTGATTTCATCTCCATAATGATAACCTCCTATCAATACATATTATATATATATTCTTTATTATAGTCCAATTTGTTCAGCTTGTATATTATTTTTTTGCCAAAAACAAAAATCCCCTAAGGAATACTGTTTTCCATAACCTTGTCAGTTTTTCCAACGAGGTCGCTATAAAAAAACAGTATCTCAAAGGGGATATGTACTTTAGCCAGAATGACGATTTAACAATTTTTTACATTTAGGGCACGAATAGCGTTCAATACTGCCAGAATCATAACTCCTACATCGGCAAATATAGCAAACCACATATTTGCTATACCTACAGCCCCTAAAAGCAGGCACAACGCTTTAATACTAATGGCAAAGATAATATTTTCGTAAACTATGCTCATACATTTCTTTGCTATATTAATGGCCTTGGCAATATTTCTTGGATTATCATCCATAAGAACTACATCGGCAGCTTCAATAGCCGCATCAGAGCCCATAGCTCCCATAGCAATACCAATATCTGCTCTGGTTAATACAGGGGCGTCGTTAATGCCATCGCCCACAAAGGCCAAATTGCTATCCTTTTCCTTGGCAGTCAGCAAATTTTCTACCTGTGTAACCTTGTCTGCAGGCAGAAGCTGACTGTGAACCTCATCAATAGCCAGCTCATGAGCAACCTCCTGGGCCACAGAATCTCTATCACCAGTAAGCATAACAGTTTTTTTGATTCCAGCCTTTTTTAGAGCCTGAATTGCTTCCTTTGATTGAGGCTTAATAACATCGGAAATCACAATATGTCCTGCATAGTCATTATTAATAGCGATATGGATAATGGTGCCAGTGCTATGACAGCTTTTATATGCTACATGAAGCTGATCCATGAGCTTGTCATTACCTACAGCTACAGATTTTCCATCTACCTTGGCCACAATACCATGACCGCTGATTTCCTGAATATCTGTAACTCTATTTCTGTTTATCTCACCCTTATGTGCTCGTTGCAGACTCAAGCTTATAGGATGAGATGAAGCACATTCTGCCAAGGCTGCATATTCTAACAGCTTTTCCTGGGCCAGAGTGTTGTGATGTACGGCGCTAACCTGAAAAACTCCATGAGTCAAGGTGCCAGTTTTGTCAAAAACCACATATTTTATCTTGGACATGGCTTCAAGATAATTGGAGCCCTTAACCAAAATTCCCTCCTTGCTGGCACCACCAATGCCAGCGAAAAAGCTCAAAGGCACACTTATAACCAAGGCACAAGGACAGCTGATTACCAAGAAAGTTAAGGCCCTATATACCCAAATATCCCAATTAGCTCCAACCTGCCATATAAATTGATTGACCAAAGGTGGCAATATGGCCAAGGCCAAGGCACTATAGCAGACAAATGGCGTATATACCCGAGCGAATTTGGAAATAAAATTTTCCGATTTGGACTTACGGGAGGTAGCATTTTCCACCAGCTCCAAAATCTTGGCTACCGTGGAATCATCAAATTCTTTGGTGGTACGAATTTTCAACACTCCATTAATGTTGATACAGCCACTAGTAATTTCATCCCCTACCACAACATTACGGGGGACGCTTTCACCAGTAAGGGCACTGGTGTCAAGGCTGGCCTTGCCATCCAGTACAATTCCGTCCAAGGGAACCTTTTCCCCAGGCTGAACTACAATAATATCACCTACAGCCACATCATAAGGATCTACTTTGGTAAGCTGTCCATCCACTTCAATATTGGCATAATCCGGCCGAATATCCATCAAAGCTGTAATATTGCGACGGCTTTTGCCTACCGCATAACTTTGGAATAACTCACCAATCTGGTAAAACAGCATAACTGCTATAGCTTCATTGTAATCTCCACTTTGTTCATAAATTGCCAAAGCAAAGGCGCCTATGGTAGCTACAGCCATCAGGAAGTTTTCATCAAAGACCTGTTTGTTGCAAATCCCCTTCCAGGATTTCCAAAGAATATCATAGCCAATAATGCCATATACCACTAAAAAGCATATTAGCTTTAGTACACCAGTAATAGGCACAAACTGCAGGGCTATCATCAAAATGCCAGCTATAATAATGCGCTTCAGCATTAGCTTTTGTTTTTTGTTCATTGCTTACCTCCCGAATATTGAATATTCCAACACAGGATTAGCCAATACCCAATTAGAATTCAATTTCGCAATCAGATTCTACCTTGCGGCAATTCTTCAGCACTTCTTCCATAACAACCTTAGGATCCTGACCGTCCTCAAACTCTACAATCATTTTCTGAGTCATAAAATTCACTACAGCATTGGCTACCCCAGCAGTTTTCTTGGTGGCCTCCTCCATAAGATTAGCACAGTTGGCACAATCTACCTCAATCTTGTAATTTCTTTTCATTTGAAAATCTCCTTTCTAAAATGGATTGTTTTAACGATTAAGCATTTGTTTAATTGTTATGTATGTAGTATAATATATGTACAGACAGAAGTCAATACCAATGAGAATTTTTTTTCATTGGTATGCTATCTGATTTGTATATTAATACAGGGAGCTGAATTAAATGAGTCAGGAAAAGCAACTTCCCCATGACCATCATGAAAATGAAATAGCCTTTAATTTTCTTTGCGCCAATATAGACCATATTGAAGATTTTCGCATTGTTTCAGATATTTTCAAGCAATTAGGAGATCCTACCCGTTTGCGAATTTTTTGGCTGCTTTGTCATTGTGAGGAATGTGTACAGAATATTGCCGCTATGATGAATATGTCCAGTCCAGCCATTTCCCACCATCTTCGGCCACTTAAGGCCAGCGGGCTGATAACCAGCCGTCGGGAAGGCAAGGAGGTTTATTATCGGGCTGCCGATTCTCAACAAACAAAATTACTACATATTATGATGGAACAGGTTATGAAGATAAACTGCCAAATTTGTCCCAAATAAAGTAATCCCCCTAAGAAGCATGAAGCAAATTTCATATTTCATAGGGGGTTGTGTTTTAGATACTATTTATATAATTTCATTTAGGCAAGATACCCTCTGCCTGGGCCTGCTGAATATCACCTGTTAAACGAGCCATATTATACATGGCAGCCTCTATAGGCGTAATTTCCTTAGTAGTGGTAGAAGTCATGGAAGATGCCACTGGTTCCCCAGAGGTTGTAAAGAAGCTGGTTTCTGTAGCAATTCTATACAAATTGGGATTTGCCTTGTCCATAGTACCGCTAATTTTTATCTGAGCAATATATTCACAGCCCGCCTGTTCTGCTTCCTGACAGGCTGTAAACAAGGTATCCACTTCATTGGAGGCTGCTACAGCATTTTCATCCACATGTATTCTCTGGAACTGATTCATAAGCAGATCTCCAACTGCCAACTGCATATAAGCACTATCATTCTGAATATTTTCAGGCAGCTTCATCTGCACAGGGGCAATATATACTCTCCCCTTATCAAATTGCTGATTCCACAGGGGGCCTATTGCCATTCCTTCCTCACTTATAGCCTCTGGCTTGTAGGAGGCCAACTGCTGCAAGGTCAGCACTCCTCCTAAAGATTCATCATAATAGCCTCGAATGGCTGCATCCAAATAGCCTGCCATAGAGTGATTAAACCTGTGGGAATTTTCATTTTTCTGCCATTTATACTCTGTACCAAATTGTACATAGCCGGATTTTAACATTTGCAGGGCGTTTTTCACCAAATCCCCGCTCATGGTATAGCGGCTTACATCCAAGAGACAGCCGTATTCCTCAGCAAAAGCTGTATTACCTACCGTGGGAGCACCAAAGGTAACAATACTTAGCTTGCTGGCATCTGCTCCAGCGGCCATCAATCTGGCCCCTAACAAGGTAGCCACTGCTCCTCCAAGACTGTGACCTGTAATATACAAATGATCATTGGATTCTGACAGAAATTTTTGTATTTCATCGGCAGCTATTTTCCCGCTCTCCCGTGGTGTAAAAAAAGCTGTCATGGTGTAGTCATTAAAGCCTCTATGGACCATAGGAGCATTGCTATCTACCTTTTCCTGCTCAGCGTATTGACGAAATTCATTAATATTGGAGCCACCAAACAATACCTTGCTGCAGCGCAAATCTACCTCAATATCCTTAAGCTTTTCTGTGCCAGGAATAACAATCAAGGTTTCCTTTTGGCCTGGTTCTGCCTGCATATTAACTACAGTATAAAAAACCGTATTTGCTCTGGCGTCCTTATTACGATAATCAGTGAAACGCCAGCCAAGGCGATCCATTTCCTGCCGCACCACATCATTCATATCTGTATCGTATACCGCCATATCTGCCAAAGCACAGATATAGGCCAATCTGGCTTGTTGAAGTGAACTGCGGATTTCAGCTCCAGCTTCCATGGGAACTAAAAATAGGATCGCTAAAAGCCAGATAAACATTTTCTTCATAATTAGAACCTCCTTCACAATTAAATGGCTTGACTATTGTGACAAAAAGCAATATAGTATTGCCCAGTAAAGTAATTGATAATAGTTATCATAAAATACAATAGAAAGGAGTTTTATCTATGTTTGAACTATTAAATATCAGTATTTGGCAAGGGTTATTAATCCCCTTTGCCGGCACCACCTTAGGAGCAGCCTGTGTATTTTTCATGAAAAAGGAGCTGAACCAGCTGGTACAGCGCAGCCTGACAGGCTTTGCTGCTGGAGTTATGGTGGCTGCCTCTATTTGGAGTCTATTGATTCCTGCTATGGAGCAATCAGCAGATATGGGCAGTTTTGCCTTTATACCTGCTGTAGCAGGCTTTTGGCTAGGCATCCTGTTCTTGCTGCTACTGGATCATATTACGCCCCATATTCATATGTACAGTCAGGAACAGGAGGGCCCCAGATGTTCCTTCTCCAAAACCATGATGCTGGTGCTAGCAGTTATCATCCACAATATTCCAGAAGGAATGGCTGTAGGTGTTGTATATGCCAGCTGGCAGGCAGGGGTATCCGAAATATCCCTAGCCGCAGCTACTGCCCTTTCCATTGGCATTGCCATCCAGAACTTTCCTGAAGGTGCCATTGTCTCCATGCCCTTGAAATCTGCTGGCATTAGCACCAGCAAAGCCTTTGGCTGGGGTGTGTTCTCCGGGGCTGTGGAGCCTTTGGCCGGCATATTAACCATTATCTTTGCCAGCCTAGTAATACCAGTATTGCCATATATGCTTAGCTTTGCTGCTGGAGCCATGCTTTATGTAGTAGTCGAGGAGCTAATACCAGAAATGTCCACTGGTACACATTCCGATATGGGCACTATTATGTTTGCCATGGGCTTTAGCCTCATGATGACCTTGGATGTAGCCCTTGGCTAAATCAGATTTGCTCCAAGGCAGCCTTGGCCAGCTGGTCTGCCCGTTCGTTGCCTTCTACACCTGTGTGGCCCTCCACCTTCTGAAAGCGCACCATATTCAAACGAGAGCTCATGAACTCTGCATAGGCCTTGGTTTCTGGCAATTTAGCCTGCCACCGCTTCAGTGGCCAGGCCGCAATCCCCTCGTAGTCATGGCAAATAGTAATAGCTTCTTCTCCCTGAGCCTCAGCCCAGAGAACAGCCTGCTGGGCTCCAGCCATTTCACCAGCCACATTCCGCAATCTAGCAGCTTCTGGAGAATTGCCCCTGCCCTTGTCCTCAAAAACCAGATGTCCATTCTGATAAGCTGCAAAGCCCCAGCTATAGCAGCCATGACGATAGGAGCCATCCACAAAGATAACAGTTCCTTGTTTTAAACAATCCGCATCAAAGGCCTTGGTGCCTTCGCTGCCCTCCATATAGCTTTGAGCCTCTGCCAAGGTTACAAAACCCTTGAATCTGGCACCCTTAAACCCCACCACCTGTCGCTGACATTCTGCCCAGTTTTTGTAGATACCTGGCTGACGGCCAGAAAGAACAGCATAATAATTATTCCTTGGTTTTGCCACAGGAACCTCCTTCATTTTCTCATAATTTTTGTAATAAAATATAAATAGATAAATATGGAAAAACGGCATGACCTTTCCAAATTGGAGTGGCTATGCCGTCTTTTATTGCCCTAATTATCTATTAACCAAATCCAAAGCACATTTATTGGCCTCAAAGAGAATCTTTTCCTCATCCATAGTTTTCAATTCTCCCTTTTCCATAATAATACGGCCATTGCAAAGCATGGTATCTGCACTGGAGCTATTAGCAGAATAAACCAGCAAGGATACCAGATTATGTCGTGGACACCATTCTGGACGACGCATATCATAGAGAACAATGTCCGCCTTGGCCCCAACCTCAATTTTGCCTACATTATCCAGCCACAGAGCCTTGGCACCATATTCTGTACCCATACGCAGAGCCTGGGCTGCATCTACAGCCAGAGGATCCAGCTCCTTTACCTTGTGGAGCATAGCAGCTAAGCGAACCTCCTCCAGCATATCCAAATTGTTATTGCTGGAAGCTCCATCAGTACCAAGAGCTACCTGTACCCCCTGAGTCAAAAGCCAAGGCACTGGAGCTACACCACTGGCCAGCTTCATATTGGAGCCTGGATTATGCACTGGTGTTACCTGATGCTCCTTCATAATGGCCAAATCTTCATCATCCAGCCATACGCAATGAGCGGCAATAGATGGACGCTGGAACAGACCAGTATCCTCAATATATTTAAATGGACGCTTGCCATATTTTTCCTGAATCTCCTTGATTTCTGCCTGAGTTTCAGACATATGAATATGTACATTAATGCCATTTTCCACAGAAGCCTTAGCTGCTGCCTGACAGAAATCAGGTGGACAGGTATATGGTGCATGAACGCCTAACAATACGCTGATTCTGCCGTCTCCAGAACCGTGATAGTTGCGGAATAACTCCACATTTTCCTCCAGAGTTTTCATTGCTCCCGGCATAAAGCCAATAGCACCACGGCTCAGAATACCTCTAATACCTGCGCCAATGGTTTCATCAGCAACGATTTCCATCCAAGGCCCATACATATCTGCAAAGGCAGTTGTGCCAGTGCGAATCATTTCCACCAGAGCCAGCTGAGCACCAATGCGAATGTCCTGCTCCTTCATCTTGGCTTCTAATGGCCATATTTTATTGTTGAGCCAATCCATCAGCTCCATATCATCGGCATAGCTTCTCAGCAAAGTCATAGATGCATGGGTGTGAGCATTAACCAAGCCTGGCACCGCAAAATGATCCTTGCCCTCAATAATATGATCAGCCACAAAGCTCTCAGGAATATTTCCTACAGCAGCAATTTTGTCATTTTCTACAGCAATATCAGCAATATCAGTAGAATAATCAGGCCGCAAAACATTGGCACCCTTGATTAAAATCTTCATATATATCCCTCTTCCGTACTTATCTTTTCTCTATTCTTAGCACTGATGCAGATAAGCATACTGCTCTGGTGTCAGCTCGTCAATTTCAATGCCCATAGCCGCCAGCTTAATCTTGGCAATCTTGGCATTAACTTCCTCTGGCAGCACATATACCTTGTTCTCCAGCTTGTCATGATTCTCTACAATCTCCAAAGCAGAGAAGAACTGTACGCCCCAGCTCAAATCCATAATCTCTGCTGGATGTCCGTCACCGCAAGCCAGGTTTACCAAACGGCCCTCGCCTAGCAGATACAGCTTTTTGCCGTTGGCAAATTTGAATTCCTCAATACCAGGCTTTACTGGACGACGAGACTCAGATACCTCCTCCAGCTCAGGAATATTTATCTCCAAATCAAAGTGACCAGAGTTGGCCATAACAGCGCCATCCTTCATGGACTCATAGTGCCAACTCCGCAGAATATCCTTATCACCGGTAAGAGTCAGGAAAATATCACCAATCTTGGCAGCCTCATCCATAGGCATTACCCGGAAGCCATCGAAAACAGCCTCAATAGCCTTGATTGGATCCACCTCGGTAATGATAACATTGGCACCCAAGCCCTTGGCACGCATAGCGCCACCCTTGCCACACCAGCCATAGCCAGCAATAACTACAGTCTTGCCTGCAATTACCAGATTAGTAGCCCGCATAATGCCTTCCCAGGTGGATTGGCCTGTGCCATAACGATTGTCAAAGAGATACTTGCAATAAGCATCGTTAGCAGCCATCATAGGGAATTCCAACTTGCCAGCGGCCTCCAATGCTCTATCGCGAATAACGCCAGTAGTAGTTTCCTCAGAACCACCAATAATCTTTGGCAGCAGCTCACGGCGCTGATTGTGGAGACGATAAATCAAATCACCGCCATCATCCATAATAATATCAGGCTCACAATCCAGTGCCATATCAATATAAGCATCGTATTCGTCCATATCACAGCCATGATGAGCAAAAACAGTTACCCCATCCTCTACTAAAGCTGCACAAACATCATCCTGAGTGGACAAAGGATTGGAAGCTGTAGCAATAACCTCCGCCCCTGCTGCCTGCAATACCAGAGCCAAATAAGCGGTCTTTGCCTCCAAATGCATGGTCATAACCATGCGAATACCAGCAAAAGGCTTGGATACGGAATACTCCTTTTCAATAGCATTCATTACTGGCATAAAATTCTTTACCCAGTTTATTTTATCATGACCAGATGGTGCCAAATTAATATCTTTGATTTTGGATTTTTCTACAGAATTCATTGTCTACATTCCTCCTACGTCTCTCTTGTTCTCTTTATGTTTGTATTATAACATAGTTCCCTACCAAGTTGTAGTCAGGGAAAATAATATTTTCTACATATTTAATTCCGTACCTGGGCAGAGATTCTCATATTTGGTTCTCTCCAGCTGAAGAGGAGTTACCGCAATATTTCCTGCCAAGGTAACCATAACATCAGTATCCTCTGGATTCCCTCCATCCAAAGGACCACCACCGACTACATAATAGAGCCTGCCATTTTCATCGTGATGGGGCTGATAGGCATTGGCATAATCCCTTACTCCCTGACGGCACCACAGCCATTTGGGCTGCTGAGCCAATCTTTTGGGAAAATTTATATTCAAAAGGGTTTTGCCACAGCCTACAGGGAAAAGCAACTGCAACCTAGTTGCAATTTCCTCGGCCACTACTTCAAAATCATATTCCGCATTATAGTCTAGGGACACTGCCAAGCCATTAACACCCTGCACATATCCCTCAGTAGCGGCACCAATAGTGCCGGAATAAAGAATATCCGTACCTACATTGGAGCCATCATTAATGCCAGAAATAACCAAATCCGGTTTCAGAGCAGGATTCCTTTGAATAATCCCTTCCACATACAGCTTAACAGTATCCGCTGGCGTACCGCTAATGGCCAAAGCCTTAATGCCATAGGCCTCCTGCAAAGGAGCGTATTCCTCCACATATAGCCGTTCCCTTACAGTAATAGCATGAGCTTTGGCACTTTGCTGAGAGGCAGGGGCTGCCACAATCACCTCATGCTCCTTATGCAGTACCTTGACCAGGGCTTCCAGACCGGGAGATTGAATGCCGTCATCATTAGTAATCAATATGCGCATAGATATCCTCCTTGAAACAATCATATATACAAAAAAACAGGTTAGAAGCACGTTCCAACCTGCATATCTCAAATGGTGTCCCACCGGAGACTCGAACTCCGAACCTGCTGATTAAGAGTCAGATG
>SAMEA104315422__coassemble_294_pt1 | contig 26749 bp, 24 predicted proteins | sample SAMEA104315422__metabat2_low_PE_041 | metagenome-assembled genome bin SAMEA104315422 (sample SAMEA104315422) | gut metagenome | biome: Monkey gut; feature: monkey-associated habitat; material: faeces | place: China | collected 2013
CATAATAATATTTTACCATGAATGGAGTGCTTTATGCTAGTTTGTCAACAATCTGTGACAAGCACATAACATTATATAATTAATTATATAATGTTATGTGCTTGTTATTTGTTATTTTCCATTAGAAATTTCTTGAAAAACATTAAAGGAAATACTATAATCATTTTATTACAATGTGATTGGAGAGAGGGGGATATGATGGACTGGGAACCAAGGAATTTTAAAATGGAAACGACAACTATATGGTCTTTTCCTCAGCGCGGCAGCTGGGCAACTCATAGAAATTCATATAGAGGAAATTGGTCACCCTATGTGCCTAGAAATTTAATATTGCGTTATACCAAGCCAGGGGATTGGATATTGGATCAATTCATGGGAAGTGGCACCACTTTGGTAGAGGCAAAATTATTAAATCGTAATGCTGTTGGTATAGATATTAATCCTCAGACATTGTGTTTGGCGAATGAAAGTATTTCTTTTAATACAAGTAATAAATCTAAAATATATATATTTCATGGTGATGCAAGAAATCTTAGCTTTATAAAAAACTCTAGCATAGATTTTGTATGTACTCATCCACCATATGAAAATATAATAAAATATAGTTCTAATATAGATGGAGATATATCCCTGCAGAAAAATGAAGTTTTTTGGGAGTCTATGAGAAAAGTCGCCTTAGAATCATATCGAGTGTTAAGAAGTGGAAAATATTGTGCTATAATGATGGGAGATAAAAGATATAAGGGGAATGTTGTTCCTCTTGGGTTTAATGCAATGCAGATTTTTTTAAAGGCTGGTTTCAAATCCAAAGAAATAATTATCAAGCAACAACATAATTGCACATCTACAATGAAATGGCAAAATCGAAGTAATAAATTTTTGTTATTGGCACATGAGTATATTTTTGTTTTTTATAAATAAAGTTGATTATTGAAAGGAAATATATATGCAAAATACAAATCTTTTACCATTTGTAAAATGGGCAGGGGGTAAAAGGCAGCTATTGGATAGAATTAAGGAAAGACTTCCCTTAAAATATAATAATTATTTTGAGCCTTTTGTGGGTGGAGGAGCTGTTTTATTTGGATTAAAGCCAGAAAAGGCAATAATAAATGATATAAATGCTTCTTTGATTAATGCATATAAAGTTATAGCTCATAATACGCAGGATTTTTTAGAGTATATTAATACTTTGGATAATGGTATGTGGGAAGATGGCAAAGCATATTTTTATGCTTTGCGGGAAAGATATAATGATAAAATCATGCAAGAGGAATATGATGTAGAGATGGCAGCATTGTTTGTATTTATAAATAAGCATTGCTTTAATGGATTATACCGTGTAAATGGAAAAGGTCTGTTTAATGTGCCATATAACAATAGCCGAAGAAGTTCTATTGATTCAAATCTTATTGTTAATTTGTCTGGGTATTTGAAAAATATTCAGATAATGCAAGGTGATTTTGAAAATGTATGCCAAAATGCTGCAAGACATGATTTTGTTTTTTTTGATAGTCCATATGCACCGCTAAATCCAACATCATTTGAATCCTACACTAAAGAAGGATTTGATATGGAAAGCCACAAGCGTTTGTCAAAGCTTTTTGATAAATTAACGGATCGAGGCTGCTACTGTATGCTGACGAATCATAATACAGAATTTATAAATGAATTATATGGGGGAAAGGGCTATCGGATGGAAGTAACAAGTGTTAAAAGAATGATAAATTCAGATGCATCCAACAGAAAGGGTGAAGAAATTATCATACGCAACTATTAGGGGGAAGCAGTGGAAAATATAATACTGGGGGAGCAAAAGTATTTTTACGAAAATAAGGTTTGTAAGCTTATACATGGAAATAGTCTTGAGGTATTAAAAAATATAAAACCAGAAAGTATAGATATGATATTTGCAGATCCGCCATATTTTCTAAGCAATGATGGTATAAGCTGTAGTGGCGGTAAAATGGTTGTAGTTAACAAAGGCAAATGGGATAGATTGGGCACTTTGCCTACTAAGTTAGCAGAGAAACATGAATTTAATCGTGTCTGGATTGGATTATGTAGGTCATTACTAAAAAAAGACGGTTCTATATGGATTTCTGGTACTATGCATAATATTTATTCTGTTGGTATGGCTTTAGAAGAAAATGGCTTCAAAATAATAAATAACATTATATGGCAAAAAACAAATCCACCTCCCAATTTGGCTTGTCGTTGTTTTACACATTCTACAGAAACTATATTATGGGCGCAAAAAAATGATAAAAAATCCCATCATTTTTTTAATTATGAATTGATGAAGAAGCTAAATGCAGGAAAGCAGATGAAGGATGTGTGGACAGGAAGTCTGACAAAACCATCGGAAAAGGTCTATGGCAAACATCCAACACAAAAACCAGAATATCTGTTAGAGCGTATAATACAGGCATCGACCTTGCCGGGTCATGTTGTATTGGATCCTTTTTGTGGCTCAGGCACAACAGGTGTTGTTGCTAATAGACAAGGAAGAGATTTTATAGGTATTGATTTTAACGAAGAATATTTGCGGATTACTAAGAAAAGATTGGAGAAGGAAGTATATGGGAAAGAGAGATTTTGCTGAGTGGTTAAATACATTTACCGATAATATCAATACTTGGGATTATTATATTAATTATCAAACAGCGTATAAAAATACTAGCAAACTAAAAAGGCAGTTAGCTCTATTGGGAACACTACGAGGAAGTAAGGATATTGAAAATGAATTTCGAGAGTTGGTAGAAAAATATCCAGAATGCTTGGAAACAGTACCATTGCTATTGGCGGTTAGGGATAAGGTTATAGCCATTACGGATAAAGATAGAAGGCTGGATTATAATTTTGAGTCTTTGAATTATGATATAGAGCTTTATATTGAATTTATGGAGAAAACTGGAATATTTGAATTACTGCAAAACCATGTTATAGGTGATTTACTAGATGTAGGATTAGGAATAAATATAGGATTGGATAGTAATGCGAGAAAAAACAGAGGCGGTCACCAAATGGAGGATTTGGTAGAATTTTTTATAAAACAGGCAGGATTTGTTAAAGATATAACCTATTTCAAGGAAATGTACTTGCACCAGGTTGAGGAGAAATGGGGATATGATCTTTCCAAGATAAGTGCTGATGGAGTGGCTAAAAAGAGATTCGATTTTGTAGTAAAACCATCTTATGGAAGGGAAATATATATTTGTGAATGTAATTGCTATACCTCCAGTGGTTCAAAATTAAATGAAACAGCTAGAAGCTTTAAAACTATAGCACTTGAAGCAGAAAATATTGACCATGTGCATTTTATTTGGTTTACAGACGGAGCAGGATGGCATAAAACAAAGGGAAATTTGCAGGAAACATTTCTGATATTAGATGATATTTATAACATTGCGGATTTGAAAAATGGGATTATCTCCAAAAGATTTCGTAATGAGTAATTGCCCTAAAATTCCGCATTATGAATAGTTATTTGTTATTTTAGCTTCATCTAGGATAACAGAAAATTACAAAATGATGTTTGATTTAAGATTGATTCACAAAAAAGTACCTATGATGTCAATATTGCCAACCCTCGATAATTCTGCTACCTTCGTAGAAAATCGGTCATTTCAAACACTGCCAAGGCGAAAAATTGTGATGAATATACTAATAAGCGGTACTCCCATATCGTCATATAGAGAATTGATGTATATTGGCAATTTGGAAATTACTGAATAATGTGTATACAGGCAAAAGCATGGAAGTTTTAGAATTTTTGTGTTATAATTTAGTTTATTCTTTGTATAAATTTTTAATATAGGAGCGGATATTTTTATGCCTGAGATTTTGCAGAATCCTTCTAATTTTATTCAGAATGAAATAAACGATGACCTGAAGAATGGTCGTTACAGTGAGGGGATTCACACCCGTTTCCCACCAGAGCCAAATGGCTACCTTCACATTGGTCACGCCAAATCCATTTGCCTGAACTTTGGCTTGGCACAGCAGTATGGCGGTATGTGCAATCTGCGTTTTGATGATACAAATCCTGTTAAAGAGGATGTAGAATATGTAGATTCCATTCAGGCCGATGTAAAATGGCTGGGCTTTAGCTGGGACAAGCGGATGTATTATGCTTCCGATTACTTTGAGAAGCTCTATGAATTTGCTGTACAGCTTATCAAAAACGGCAAGGCCTATGTGGATGATTCCAATGCAGAGGAAATTCGCGCTATGCGTGGTACTCTTACTGAGGCTGGCAAGGAAAGCCCATATAGAAACCGCAGTGTAGAGGAAAACTTGGCCCTCTTTGAGGCCATGAAGCAGGGTGAATTTGCTGATGGGGAAAAAGTTCTCCGGGCCAAGATAGACATGGCTTCCCCTAATATCAATATGAGAGATCCTGTTATCTATCGTATTGCCCATGCAACTCATCATCGCACTGGGGATGCCTGGTGTATCTATCCAATGTATGATTTTGCCCATCCACTGTCCGATGCCATTGAGGGAATTACTCATTCCATATGTACTCTGGAATTTGAGGATCACCGTCCCCTTTATGACTGGTGCTTAGAGTCCTTGGGCTTTGATGTAAATACTCGTCCTCGCCAGATTGAATTTGCCCGTCTGAATCTTACCAACACTGTTACCAGCAAGCGCAAGCTGCGTCAGTTAGTAGAGGAAGGCTATGTGGCAGGCTGGGATGATCCTCGTATGCCTACTATTTCTGGATTGCGCCGTCGTGGTTATACTCCTGCTGCCCTGCGGAATTTCTGCAGCGAGGTAGGTGTAGCCAAGGCTAATAGCTTGGTAGATGTGGCTATGCTGGAGCATTGCATTAGAGATGATTTGAACAACAATGCAGATAGAATTATGGCTGTCCTGCACCCATTGAAGGTAGTTATCACCAACTATCCAGAGGGCAAGAAGGAGTATATGCTGGCTGAGAATCATCCTACCAAGGGCGGCCACCGCTATATGCCATTTAGCCGTGAGCTGTACATTGAGCAGGAAGACTTTATGGAGGATGCCCCAAAGAAGTTCTTCCGCTTGAAGCCAGAGGGCGAGGTTCGTCTGAAGCATGGCTATATTATCAAATGTGAGGAAGTTATTAAGGATGCTGAGGGCAAGGTAGTGGAGCTGCATTGTACCTATGATCCTGATTCCAAGACTGGTGGTGCTACCGCTAACCGCAAGGTAAAGGGCACCATTCATTGGGTATCTGCTGCCGATGCCTTGGAGGCAGAGGTTCGTCTTTATGATTATCTCATTGAGACTGATGAAAAGGGCGAAGTACCAGCAGATTTCCTCAACGCAGTAAACAAGAACTCTTTGGAGGTTCTCCAGCATGTAATGGTAGAACCAAGTGCAGCTTTGACTGCCGAGGGCACCCATTATCAGTTCCTCCGTCAGGGTTATTATGTAGTGGACAAGGATTCTACCCCAGATCATTTGGTATTTAACCGAGTGGTGGGTTTGAAGGATTCCTGGGCCAAAGTAAAGAAGGGCTGATTATGGCAAAGATTCCCAAGGGATTATCAGATAAGGATATGCTGCAGGGCTATGTGGAGCAGGTGACTATGGAGTCCCAGTTTATGGCTGCCGAGGAGGCAGAGGACAAAAAGCGCCGTGCCAAGGCTGCCCTGGGCAAGCCGGAAAAGAATATTGCTTTGACTGGCTTTAGTGATGAGCTGGTGGAAGAACTGGGCCGCAAGCTTTTGGAGCTAAAGATGGAGCTGTTCCGGGAAGGGGTAAAAAACTACACCCTGAAGGTTAAAAAGGATGGTCATACCATCACTATTAAGCCAATAGAAAGGAAAAACAAGGGGGCAAAATAAATGTTTGATTCAACATCCATTGCAGTGACGATTTTTGTCATCGCCTATGCACTCATTATTTCCGAGAAGGTACACCGTACCATTGTAGGCATCTTTGGTGCCATGCTGATGATTATGCTGGGGATTCTCTCCCAGGAAACCGCAGTTCATCACATTGATTTCAACACCTTAGGTCTGTTGATGGGTATGATGATTATTGTAAACATTACAGCAGAAACAGGTTTGTTTAATTATCTGGCTATCTGGGCAGCCCAAAAGGTTAAGGCCAAGCCAATGAAGCTGCTGCTGGCCTTGGCAGCATTGACGGCTGTATGCTCTGCCCTGCTGGATAATGTAACCACTGTATTGCTGACTGTTCCTGTTACCTTTAGCATTACTTCACAGCTAAAGGTGGATGTAAAGCCTTTCCTGATGGCTCAGATTATGGCCTCTAACATTGGTGGTACTGCTACCTTGATTGGTGATCCACCAAATATTATGATTGGCTCTGCCGTAGGCCTGAGCTTTGTGGACTTTATTTTAAATCTGGCTCCGATTATCGTAGTAATTTTTGGTGTTACTGTATTTATTCTGGAGGCTCTTTATGGCAAGGAGCTTCATACTACTCCTGAATTGCAGGAGCAGGTTATGAAGCTAAAGCCTGAGCGTCAGATTAGCGATGCTGTACTGCTGAAAAAATGCCTTTTTGTGCTTGGCCTTACCATGTGTCTCTTTGTTATGCATGGAGCTTTGGGCTTGGAGTCTGCCACGGCTGCCATGTTTGGCGCCGGCCTTTTGCTGCTGCTGACCTTTACCAGGGATGAAGAAAAAATTGCCAAGGTTCTGAGCAAGATTGAGTGGACAGCTATTTTCTTCTTTGCCGGCCTGTTTATTCTGGTTGGTGCTTTGGTAGAAACCGGTGTTATCAAGATGCTGGCTGCTGAAGCTATGAAGATTACGGAAGGCTCTGTCAATGCTACAGCTATTTTGATTATTTGGATGAGTGCTATTGCCTCTGCCTTTGTGGATAATATTCCTTTTGTAGCAACCATGATACCTTTGATTAAGGATATGGGTGCTATGGGTATTACCAATTTGGATCCTCTGTGGTGGTCCCTGGCTCTAGGTGCCTGCCTGGGCGGTAACGGTACTTTGATTGGCGCCAGTGCCAATGTAGTTGTGGCTTCCCTGGCCGCCAAGCATGGAGAGCAGATTTCCTTTATTGGCTTCATGAAGGTCGCCTTCCCATGTATGATAGTTTCTATCGTTATTAGTACAGTTTACGTATATCTGAGATATTTGATGTAAATGCTGAAAATACCTTATGATTGAATATGCCTTGACCTAGGTGTATAATCATAAGGTATTTTTTGTGCTTTTATTTGGGAGTGAATTTCTATGTCCATAAAAGGTTTGAATGAGGCCCAGGTTATTGCCAGCAGAGAAGAGCATGGCAATAACAGTCTGACTCAGATTATGCCAGATACTCTGTGGAAAAAGATTTTGCAGGGCTTCAAGGACCCTATGATTATGATTTTGCTGGTGGCCTTGCTGATTCAGGGGGTGCTGTATCTGCTGGGCCAGGCGGAATGGTATGAGGCTGTGGGAGTGCTGGTGGCTATTCTGCTGGCCAATGGTGTAGCAGCCATTAGTGAAAACCAGCAGGAGGGCAAAGCTGTTACTCTGCGGCAGGATGAAGCCGCCAAGGATAAAACCAAGGTATATCGTAATGATGGGCTGATGGAAATTCCTGTTCAGGATGTGGTTGTAGGAGATATGGTTTTCCTGCAGGCTGGAGACAAACTGCCTGCTGACGGTGAAATCGCAGAGGGAACAGCCCATATTGACCAAGCTGTGTTAAATGGCGAAACCGAAGAAATTCTAAAATTACCTGTGCCAGAGGGGGAGAAGCCTGACTATGATAAAAAGGATTTGCTAAATCCCCATTATGTATATAGAGGCACCGTTATGTGCAGTGGTGAAGCCTATATGAAGGTGGCGGTGGTAGGGGATAATACCCTTTTTGGCCAGCTGGCTATGGAGGCTCAGGCCAATACCCGCAAGACTCCTTTACAAGTAAAGCTAGGGAACTTGGCAAAACAGATTTCCACCTTTGGTTATGTGGGGGCTGTGGCCATTGTAGCAGGAATCCTCTTGAAAACCTTTTTGACAGGTCAGCTGCCAGATGAGATATTTGGCTGGATTCGCCTGATTATGGATGCGGTAACAGTGGCGGTAACGGTAATTGTCTGTGCTGTACCAGAGGGCTTGCCCATGCTGACTTCCATGCTGTTATCTGCCCAGAGCCTGCGGATGGAAAAGGATAATGTGCTGGTGAAGAAAATCAATGGCATGGAAACTTCTGGCAGTCTGAGTATTCTTTTTAGCGATAAAACTGGCACCATTACAGAGGGAAAATTGTCTGTGGTGGAGGTGGCAGATGGAGCAGGTCAGCCTGTTTATCAATGTACAGAGGAGGTTTGTCAGGCAGGTTTAGCCCAAGCCACTAGTGATAAATATTGGGAAAAAATAGTGCTGGGTTTGGGCTTGAATAACAGTGCCAGAATCAGCGGGGATAGCATTATTGGCGGTAATAGCACAGATAGAGCTGTGCTGGGCTTTTTGCAGCTGCAGAACCTTAGTAACCGTATCAACAGAGAGTTGGCGGCAGCCTATCGCTATTTTGATTCTAGGGACAAATTTGCTGCTGTGGAGCTAAGGGATTCTGATTTGACCTATGTAAAAGGTGCTCCCGAGGTGATTATGGATCATTGCAGCAGCTATCTGGATGCTCAGGGAGAGGAGCATATTCTCAAATCTCTGAATCAGCTGCAGATTTATGCCAATCAGCAGGCTCATCGTTCCATGCGGTTATTGGCTATTGCCTATGGCACCACCTGCAAAGGGGAAAATGGAGAGCTTCTCATGCCAGAGAAAATGGTATTGGTAGGTTTGATTAGTATTCGGGATAATCTTCGTCAGGATGCTGTAGCTGCCATTGGGGAGGTGCGTAAGGCGGGCATTCAGGTGGTTATGGTAACGGGAGATAAGCGGGAAACAGCTATGGCCATTGCCAAGGAGGCTGGTCTTTGGCAATCCCAGCAGGAACTGGTGCTGACCTCCGCCGAGATGAATTGCCTTTCTGATGAAGAGCTAAAGGAAAAAATACCAAAGCTTAGAGTGGTAGCCAGAGCTTTGCCTACAGACAAAAGCCGTTTGGTCCGGATGGCCCAGGAGCTGGACTACGTGGTGGGCATGACTGGTGATGGGGTAAATGATTCCCCAGCCCTGAAAAAGGCTGATGTTGGCTTTGCTATGGGCAGTGGCACAGAGGTGGCCAAGGAAGCAGGCGATATTACCATTTTGGATGATAGATTTTCTTCTATCGAAAAAGCAATCCTCTATGGCCGTTCCATGTTTAAGAGTATTCGCAAATTCCTGATATTCCAACTGACCGTTAATGTAGCTGCTGTGCTGATTTGCTTTATTGGCCCTTTGCTGGGAGAAAATATTGTGTTGACAGTTATCCAGCTGCTGCTGGTAAATCTGGCTATGGACACCTTGGCGGCTATTGCCTTTGGCAGTGAGCCGGCTCTCCGGGAATATATGCAGGAAAAGCCGGTGCCTAGACGGGAGAATATTGTTACTGGCAAAATGTTACAGCAGGTAGGAGTGTGCTCTCTGTATATTACCGTAATTTGTTTGGGAATTTTGTTCCTGCCAGCGGTGCATCAGCTCTTTGGAGATGTGGATATGACCTATATGAAATCCGCAGTTTTTGCCACTTTTATGATGGCTATTGCCTTTAATGGCTTTAATGCCAGAACGGAAAGTGTTAATGTGCTGAAGTATATTGGCATGAACAAAACATTCCTGCTGATAACCATGATTATTTTGGCTGGTCAGTGGCTCTTTGTAGAGCTGGGAGGAGAGGTGCTTAGCGTAGAGCCTCTGACTCTGGAAACCTGGCTGATTTGTGGCTTGCTGGCCCTGGGAGTTATTCCTGTGGATATGCTGCGAAAAATAATTGCCAATCAGCTTGACAGGAAATAGGATTTGTTGTTATACTAATTCTACAATCAGATAGCGAAGGGGAGTAACCTCGCTGGCTGTTGTCAACAAGCATGCCGGGTAACCGGCTGGCAGCAGCGTTGTAATTTGCAACAGGTGAGACTTTCGCATGATACTATGGGTGTATCATGCGGGAGTCTCTTTTTGTTTGTGTAGTTGTTTTAGTAGGAGGATTTTTCGATGGAAATTATGTCAATTCATTTTTTAACAGCTCTGGGCACCATTGTGCTAATGGATATCTTGCTGGGCGGCGATAATGCGGTGGTTATTGCCATGGCTGCCAACAAGCTGCCTCATGAGCTGAGGAAAAAAGCTATTTTTATTGGTACCGCCGGTGCGGTGATTATTCGTTTGATTATGACTTTTGCCGCTGTATGGCTGCTGACCATTCCTTATTTGCAGGTAGTAGGCGGCTTGATCCTTTTGCCTATTGCGGTGAAATTGTTGGTGCCTCATGAGGAGGAGGCTCATGTTGAGGCAGCAGATAGTTTGTCTGGGGCGGTAAAGACCATTATTATTGCTGATGCAGCAATGGGAGTGGATAATGTGCTGGCTATTGCCGGAGCTTCCCACGGCAGTTTCCTGCTGGTAGCCATTGGCTTTTTGATTAGTATTCCAATTATTGTAGGTGGCAGTACCCTGATTGGCAAAATCATGGATAAATATCCTGTAGTGCTCTATGGTGGTGCAGGTTTGCTGGGCTGGACCGGCGGTTCCATGATTGCCCATGACAAAATTCTGAATCCGATGATTGTTTCCTATGGCGGTGATTTTGCTCCGTATATTATTCAGTTTGTTTTGGCTGCTGGCGTAATAGGAATTGGTTATTACAAAAAACTTAAGAAATAAATAATATGAGACGATAGTATTGGAGATAGCAAAAGGAAGGAGTGAAACGAGATGGATTTTATGAATATTGCAGCTATGTCCGTAGGAATGCATCAGCAGCAGTTGGATATTCAGGTAGGTACCTCTGTAATGAAGATGGCTATGGAAACCTCAGAGACTGCGGTAACTGATATGCTGGAGTCAATTGATGTATCCTCTCTGACTGGTGTGGGGGCTAATTTGGATATCCTGGCATAGGCTTTCCAGAGCATAAAAAGGAAGTGTCAGAAAATTTTACTTGCTTTTTTCGCCACTTACAAGTATACTGAAATTCAGTAGGATGTCTCTTTGTCCACCGATTAGGTAAAAAGTAAGAGTACATATGGGATATTCAAAAACAAAAATGGGGGATTTTTTTCATGGCATTTGTAGATGAGACTTTGGTATGTAAGGACTGCGGTAAGGAATTTATTTTCAGCGCAGGCGAGCAGGAATTTTATGCAGAAAAGGGCTTTGAGAATAAGCCGGTTCGCTGCCGTGATTGCCGCGATAAGAGACGTCGTAATCGTGAAGGTGGAGAGAAGGAACAGCGCCAGATGTTTACTGTAGTATGCGCTGAGTGTGGTAAGGAGACTGAGGTTCCATTCGAGCCAAAGAATGACCGTCCAGTATACTGCCGCGACTGCTTCCAGAAGAGAAAGAATGGCTAAGCCATTGGCAATCGCATAATCTATGTGGCAATGAAGCCCAGGATGCTTAACGGTTTCTTGGGCTTTCTTTTATGTAAAAAGGAGGATATATAATGGCTAAAAAGTTATTAGTATTGTGTATGGCAGCTATTATGGCTGTAGCTGCTTTGGTGGCAGGCTGTGGCAGCACTGAGCAGAAGGCAGCTAGCGATAGCAAGGTACTGAAGGTTGGCACCAACGCGGATTTTGCACCTTTTGAGTTCCAGGATGAGAATGGCAAGGAGTATCAGGGCTTTGATATGGATCTGATTCGTGCCGTTGGCGAGGAGATGGGCTACAAGGTTGAGATTAGCAATCTGCAGTTTGATGGCCTCATTCCTGCTATTCAGGCTGGCAACATTGACGTGGCTCTTGCTGGTATGTCCATTAATGAGGAGCGTAAGCAGAATGTACTGTTCTCCGATCCTTATTACAAGTCCGGTTTGTCTATTATTATTCCAAAGGACAACAATGACATCAAGACCTTCCAGGATTTGAAGGGCAAGAAGGTTGCTGTACAGATTGGTACTACCTCTGCAGCAGAGGTAAACAAAATTGGCGGCATTGAGGTAAAGGAGTTTAACTCCTCTGCTGATACCTTTATGGAACTCCGTGCCAAGGGGGTTGACGCTGTAGTAAATGACCGTCCTGTAAACGATTACTACATTCTCCAGAGCGGTGAAACTAATGTAAAGGCACTGCCTGAGCTGCTGACCTCTGAGGACTATGGTATTGCTATGGCCAAGGGTAATACTGAGTTGCAGCAGAAGATTAATGATGCTTTGAAGAAGCTCCACGAAAATGGTAAATATGATGAAATCTTTACCAAGTGGTTTGGTACTACTTCCAAATAAATCATAAATTATAAGAGACTGTTTCTTGAGAAATGTTTTGCATTTTGAAGCAGTCTCTTTTTTGTGCTTAAATTTCTTCCAGTGTTGTATAAAAATTCAATTTAAATGCATAAAAATTTAGTCTTTGGCTTTAAATGAATTGACACTATAGTGGTTGTTACATATAATGTATAGGTAATATTTTGTGTAGAGGCTAGGTGTGGGTTATGAATTTTAATGTTGATCTGATGATTAACTCCCTGCCCCTTCTGATTGTGGGAGCGGGCATAACCGTTCAGATTACAGCTATTTCTGTAGGTCTGGGTTTGGTTATTGGTATGTTTGTAGGTATTGCCAGAATTTGTCATGTGAAGGTACTGCGGGCCTTGGCTACGGTATATATAGATTTTCTGCGGGGCACTCCATTGCTGGTGCAGATATTCCTGATTTATTTTGCTTTGCCAATGGTGGTAGGCCAGCGTGTAGATCCATTTATTGCTGCTATTACAGCCTGTGGTATTAATAGTGGTGCCTATATTGCAGAGATTTTCCGTGCTGGTATTCAGGCTATTGATGAGGGACAGATGGAGGCCGGTCGTTCTCTAGGTATGACCTGGGTACAGACCATGCGGTATATTATTGTACCTCAGGCTTTCAAGAACATTGTACCTCCTTTGGGCAATGAGTTTATTGCTTTGCTGAAGGATTCCTCTCTGGTATCCGTTATCGGTTTTGAGGAATTGACTCGTCGTGGTCAGTTGATTATTGCTAGAACCTATGGCTCTCTGGAAATTTGGATTACTGTAGCCCTGATTTATCTGGTAATGACCTTGACCATTTCCCGTTTTGTATCATATATGGAGAAAAGGTTGGCGACAAAATGATTGATATAAAGAATTTGCACAAATCCTTTGGTGACCATGAGGTACTAAAGGGGATAGATTTACATATTAATCCTCAGGAGGTAGTGGTTATTATCGGGCCTTCCGGCTCTGGTAAAAGTACCATGCTGAGATGCATGAATCTTTTGGAGGTTCCTACCAGCGGCAGCGTGGTGGTAGATGGCATGGATTTAACTGGGGATGCAGATATTAACAAGGCTCGTGAGGAAATTGGCATGGTTTTCCAGCGGTTCAATCTCTTTCCTCATATGACTGTGTTGAAGAATATTACCCTGGCGCCTATGAAGGTGCGGAATATTTCTCATGAAGAAGCCGAGAAAACCGCACGGGAGCTTTTGGAGCGGGTAGGCTTAGGGGATAAGGCTGATGCATATCCACCTCAGCTGTCTGGCGGTCAGCAGCAGCGTGTGGCTATAGCCAGAGCTTTGGCCATGAAGCCAAAGGTAATGCTTTTTGACGAACCGACTTCTGCTCTGGATCCAGAAATGGTAAATGAGGTTCTGGATGTTATGAAGAGCTTGGCCAATGAGGGTATGACTATGGCGGTAGTTACCCATGAAATGGGCTTTGCTCGTGAGGTGGGAGATAGACTGCTGTTTGTAGATGGCGGTACTATTATTGAGCAGGGAGATCCTCGAGAGGTATTTGAGAATCCAAAGGAGGAGCGTACCAAGCTGTTCCTGTCCAAGGTTTTGTAAGAGAAAAAGAAAAGAGACACTGAAGCAAGCTTCAGTGTCTCTCGTTTTTTACGGGGTTAGATACTTAGTATTCGGATTCGATCAGGCCGTATTTGCCATCCTTGCGGCGATATACAACGCTGACGGTTTCGGTATCGGCATCTCTATATACGAAGAAATCATGATTCAGCAGATTCATCTGCATGATAGCTTCCTGCACATCCATTGGCCGAACGGTAAATCTCTTTTTCTTTACAACAGGGAATTCACTCTCATCATCAGGAATGGAAGGAGCAAAGGCTGGTGCGGAAAATGCCTCGTCCAACAGAGTGCCATCACGGAAGCGACGCTGCATCTTGGTCTTGTGCTTGCGAATCTGACGATCCAGCTTTTCAATAACCAGATCAATGGAGGTATACATATTGTCCGTAACCTCCTGGCCCCGCAGGAGCACACCCTGTACAGGTACAGTTACCTCAACCTTCTGACGGTCCTTGGAAACACTGAGGAGGGCAGAAATCTCGCCAACTTCTTTGAAGTAGCGGGTTACTTTGCCGATTCGCTTCTCCACATAGTCTCTAAGTGCAGGAGTGATTTCTACATTTTTTCCTCTAATAGTGAATGTTGCCATAAATAACATCCCCTTTCTGGTTCTATGTTTATTTATATTCGCCATAGGGTATGATTTATCCTGCTTGTTAGAAAAAATTTTTTTAAATTTTTGCAAAAAATTCTCTGTTCACCCTGTCAACTATTCTCTCAAACTAATTTAGTAGGTCAATTTTTTGACTTATATCTGATACTTTGATAAACTAATGTAGAGTCTGTGTATATTCTGCACTTTACTATAGATATAAACAAATTAGGAGTGAGTTCATGTTTGGTATTCTGAAACGCTTTTTGGGCGACAATAATGATAAAGAAGTAAAGAGATTGAGGGCCAAGGTGGATGAGATTAATGGCTTTGAGGAAGGCCTGAAAAATCTCAGCGATTCCTCCTTGGCACGTTGTACTGACAAATTCCGTGACCGTCTGGCTGAGGGTGAGACTCTGGATGATATTTTGCCAGAGGCCTTTGCCGTTGTTCGAGAGGCTTCCCGCCGTATCTTGGGTATGAGACATTTTGATGTGCAGATGATGGGTGGTATTTGTCTCCACGAGGGCAAGATTGCAGAAATGCGTACTGGTGAGGGTAAAACTCTGGTAGCTACTCTGCCAACTTATCTGAATGCCTTGACTGGCAAGGGTGTACACATTGTTACTGTTAATGATTATCTGGCCAAGCGTGATAGCATCGAGATGGGGCGCCTTTACAACTTCCTGGGCTTGTCTGTAGGTCTGGTGCGTCATGATATGGATTTCCCAGAGCGTAAATATGCTTATAGCTGTGATATTACCTTTGGTACTAACAATGAATTTGGTTTTGACTACCTGAGAGATAATATGGTAGTAGATATGAAGCAGATGGTACAGCGGGAGCTGAACTATGCCATTGTGGATGAGGTGGATAGTATTCTGGTAGATGAGGCCAGAACACCTTTGATTATTTCCGGCCCAGGCACCAAGCCAACAGAGACCTATGTCCGCATGGCCAAGGCTGTTAATGTGCTGCAGGAGGGTGTGGACTATACTGTAGATGAAAAGGCCAAGACCGTAGCTCCAGCAGATACAGCTATTCCAAAGATTGAGAAGGCCCTGGGCATCAAGAATATGTATGATCCTGAGAACATGGAAATGTCCCATTGCTTCATGGCTGCTTTGCGGGCCAAGGCTTTGATGAAGCGTGATCGGGATTATGTAGTCAAGGATGGGGAAATCATCATTGTTGACGAATTTACCGGTCGTCTTATGCAGGGGCGCCGTTATTCTGATGGTCTCCATCAGGCTATTGAGGCCAAGGAGGGACTGGAGGTACAGAGAGAGTCTCAGACCTTGGCATCCATTACCTTCCAGAACTACTTCCGTATGTACAACAAGCTGTCTGGTATGACTGGTACAGCTAAGACAGAGGAAGATGAGTTCCTGAAGATTTACAAGCTGCCGGTTATTGTTATTCCAACCAATAGACCAATTGCCCGTATAGATCATCCAGATGTTATCTACAAGACTAAGAGGGCTAAATACAAGGCTGTTGCCAATGATGTAGAGGCAATTCACCAAAAAGGCCAGCCGGTATTGATTGGTACTACCTCCATTACTCAGTCTGAGGAGCTGAGCCGGATTTTGTCTCAGAGAAATATTCCTCATAATGTTTTGAACGCCAAATTCCATGAGCAGGAGGCAGAGATTATTGCCGATGCAGGCCAGAAATCTGCCGTAACCATTGCCACCAATATGGCTGGTCGTGGTACTGATATTAAGCTGGGTGAAGGTGTGCCTGAGCTGGGTGGCTTGTTTATTGTAGGTACGGAGCGTCATGAATCCCGCCGTATTGATAACCAGCTTCGTGGTCGTGCTGGTCGTCAGGGTGATCCAGGTGAGTCCCGCTTCTATCTGTCTTTGGAAGATGATTTGCTTCGCCTCTTTGGCTCTGATAATATTGCTCATATTATGGATAGACTGGGTATGGGGGAGGATGACCCTATTGAGCATAAGCTCATTACCCGCTCCATTGAGAATGCCCAGAAGAAGGTTGAGGGCAGAAACTTCGATATGCGTAAGCATGTCCTGGAATATGATGATGTTATGAATCAGCAGCGTGAGGTTATCTACGGCGAGCGCCGCAAGGTTCTGTTGGGAGACAATCTCCGTGAGCACATTCTGGGTATGCTGGGTGGCATTATTGAGGCTCAGATGAACCAGTATGCTAACGAGAAGCTTTATCCAGAGGAATGGTCCTTGGAGAATCTGATTACAGATGCTGAGGGCATCTATGCTCCAAAGGGCCGGATGAAGCTGGAGGAGCTGGAGGATATGAGCCGGGACGAGCTGCAGGATTTCTTGAATCAGGTAGCAGAGGAGTCCTACACTCAGCGCGAACAGCTCTTTGGCGAGGACAATATGCGGGAGCTGGAAAAGATTATCATGCTGCGGGTAGTGGACAACCGTTGGATGGAGCATCTGGATCGCATGGATATGTTGCGTGAAGGTATTGGCCTTCTGGCTTATGGTCAGAGACAGCCATTGGTTGAGTACAAGATTCGTGGTCACGAAATGTTCAACCAGATGATTGCCAGCATTCAGAACGATATTGCTTCCCTGATTTTCCGGGTAAATATTATTACCAGAGAGCAGCAGGAGGCTATGGAGCGTGAGAACCAGCAGCGCATGGCGGCTGCCAAGGCAAATCACGGAGATGATTTCCAGGAGAATGTAAAGCAGCCAGTCAAAAACGGTGAGAAGATAGGTCGTAACGACCCTTGTCCATGTGGTAGCGGCAAGAAGTACAAAAACTGCTGTGGCAAGAATAAGTAAAATTTTTAGCATTAAAGCAAGGCTGTTTGTGGTAGATTTAGTAGATATATGTGTTTTCTAGTTAGGATGTGAATGTAGATGCTGGAGGATTTGAAGCCGGAAATTGTGGCTCTCCAGGGGCGATTGACAGAGATGGAAAAGGCTCTGGATGTAGCTCACAAAGAAGAAAAAATTGCTGAATTGGAATATAAGATGGGTGAGCCTACCTTTTGGGATAATCCAGAGGAGGCTCAGAAAATCAATCAGGAACTGAATGATGTTAAAATCAGCGTAGACAAATACAAGGCTCTGGTAGCCAAGTACGATGATGTACAGGTTATGTGGGAGCTAGGGATGGAGGACAAGGACGAGAGTCTGGAGGCTGATGTAGTTGCAGATATGGAGGCTATTAACAAGTCTCTGGAAGAGCTGCAGCTGGAGGTTCTCCTGTCTGGCAAATACGATGCCAACAATGCCATTCTTACCCTTCATGCAGGTGCTGGCGGTACTGAGGCTCAGGATTGGACCAGTATGCTTCTGAGAATGTATGGCCGCTATGCTGAGCGTCATGGGTTTTCTGTAGAAACTGCTGATTTATTGCCAGGTGATGAAGCTGGTGTTAAGTCTGCTACCCTCTTTATCAAGGGCCATAATGCTTATGGCTTCCTGAAGTCTGAGAAGGGTGTACATCGCTTGGTGCGTATTTCTCCATTTGATTCTGCGGCTCGCCGTCATACCTCTTTCTGTGCTTGTGATATTATGCCAGAGCTGGACGATACTGTAGAAGTTGAAATCAATATGGACGATGTTCGTGTTGATACCTATCGTGCCAGCGGTGCTGGTGGTCAGCATATTAATAAGACTTCCTCTGCGGTACGTATGACTCATGAGCCTACTGGCATTGTGGTACAGTGTCAGAATGAGCGCTCTCAGATTCAGAATCGTGAGCAGTGTCTCAAAATGTTGCGGGCTAAGCTCTTTGAACTGGAGGAGGAGAAGAAGGAAAAGGAATTAGCCGCTCTGGAGGGAGATCAGCAGAAGATCGAATGGGGCAGTCAGATTCGTTCCTATGTATTCCATCCTTACAATATGGTTAAGGATCATCGCACCAGTGCAGAAACTGGCAATACCCAGGCCGTTATGGACGGGGATATTGATATGTTTATAGAGGCTTTCCTGCGGGCAAAGGCCAATCATCAGTTGTAAGCCGGAGGCAGACAAAAAATGGGAAAAAGAATTTCCATACTGATAGGAATTGTGGTATTGGCGGCAGCCTTTTGTCAGCTTTTGCTGCCGGGAATTATCGGTGGCAATCTGGCTAATCGTATTAAGGAGGCGGCCAGAGCCGAAAATGTTACAGCCAATGTAAGAGCTATGCCGGGATTTATGCTGTTGGCAGGCCAGATGGATAATCTTGATGTGGTGGTAGATAATGCCTGGCTAGGGGATATTCAGGTGTCCAGATTAACCCTCCATGGTGAAAATCTGCAGGTGGATTATTCTGCGCTGGATTCTCGTGACGGCTCTGCCATTCAGTCAGCAGATAATCTGGAGCTTACCGGGGTTATTACCCAGCAGGCTTTGCAGGATATGCTGGTAAAGAAAATGGAAAAGGTAGATAATCTCCATGTGCAAATGGATGCTGATAAGATTAGTGCCACAGGGCAGGTAAAGCTGCTGGGGCGTATGGCTGATATTACCTTAGAGGGCAAGGTACTGCCAGAAAATGGCGGCCTATATTTCCACATGACTCGTCTGGATATTCGCAATGCGGTGCTGGGACAGGCAGTGTTGGGAAATTTCTTTGGAGATATATTGATTTTTGATCTATACAATTCCCCCATCAGGGCAGAGATTGATGATGTACAGCAGCAGGCTGGACAGGTTACCATCAAGGCTGTCCGCAAAGAGGGGAATAGTCTGCAATAAGGATAGATGATAATGAAGCAGTTTTGTTACAACAAAATTCTCATCGCTGTGATTATATTGGGGCTTATAGCCTCCCTGGCTATTGATGTGCAGCGATATCAGGTGGAACAGGCAAATAAGTCCATTGAGTTGATTATGGACTATGAGGATTTGGTAGCCTTGGCAGAAAAGGAAGGCTTGCCTCCTGAGAAGGTTTTGGCTCAGGCCAAGGAAGCAGGTATTACCTCTCTGGCTGTCTATGAAACCACCTTCAAGAAGCTGAATGTAAATGGCAAGGCAGCTGCGGTAAATGGCAGTGTGCTTTTGACTAATTATCAAAATGGTGCCATTAGTGATCCCGGCTGGCGTCAGCTGATTGAAAGCGGTCAGATAAAGGGTACTAATGTCTATGTAACAGGTCATAATCAGCAAACCTTTCAGGAGGTGCATGAGGATCTGGTGCGCCGTCTAGGACAGGATAGAGTACGGGAGCTGACTATTAGTGGCCAGCGGGTGCTAGAAGTTAAGGCCAACTACGAAGAATTTGAGAAGATGGATTTAGGCATGCCTACAGATGAAATGCAGGCTGTTAATGATGCAGGCTTCTATGTAGTGGCACGACCTACCAATTATCGTCAGTGCACTAAGGATGATATTGATGCCTTCTTTGATCGTCTGGATGGCTATCAGGTATCAGCAATTGTGGCTTCTGGTTCCCAGACTTTGGGAGCACCTGATGAATCTCAGTATATGGCTCAGCAGATGCGCCAGCGTGGCCTGACCTTGGGCATGATTGAGGGAGTAACCCAGCTAAAATTCTTCCCTCAGGATGGTATGCTGGATATAGCCAAGGCTAATGACTATCAGTCTGCTAGATTGTATTCCATTCCTAAGGATGAGCAGAAAAAAATGAAGGTTAATGAAGCCATAGATCGTTGGGGGACTACTGACGATGAGCGTAATATTCGCTTTAATTTGCTGAAAACCTTTGAAAAGCCTGCGCCAGATATGACCTTGCTGGAAACCAATATGAGCTATGTGACTGGAGTAAAGAACAAGTTGGAGGCTCAGGGCTTTACCATGGGACGAGCCGGTGTATTTGCCAGCTTCTACCCAGAGGCGCCTCTCCGCAGTCTGGTGATGCTAGGTGTAGCAGCAGGTATTGTACTTTATCTGTCCCTGGTTATTCCAGCTATGAAGAGCAAGCAGGCGTATATATTGCTGGCAGTTTTGGCTCTAGTTATGATGGTGCCAGTGTTGATGGGTCACGGCAACAAAATCCGTGTGGCAGCGGCCTTGGCTGCAGCTAATGTTTTTCCTGCTATTTCCGTATTGTGGATTTTGGATAAAATCCGTCAGCGGATACCTCAGCAGGGTGCAGGCTTGTTGCGAATGATAGGTACTGGCGTAGCAGCTCTGTTTGTCTGCGGTATGATTTCCTATGTAGGTGCAGCTTATTTGTCAGCGTCTTTGGCAGATACAGAGTACCTTTTAGAGGTAAATATTTTCCGCGGTATTAAGCTAACCTTTATTTTGCCGATTATTCTGGTGGCTATAGGCTTCCTACAGCGGTTTGATGTATTTGATGGCAAAATGGATGATACAGAGGGTTTTTTGGAGCAGTTTAAGCGGATTCTTGATGTGCCTGTAAAGGTAAAGACACTGCTGGGCTTGTTCCTGGTACTGGTGGCTGCAGTGGTTTTTGTAGCCCGTTCTGGTCATACTATGGGTATGCCGGTATCTGCTACTGAACTGAAATTCAGGGCATTTCTGGAGCAGGCCATGTATGCCCGGCCTAGGACCAAGGAATTTATGATTGGCCATCCAGCCTTCCTGCTGGCGGCTATGGCTTGGTTCCGCAAATGGCCAACTATGGTGCTGTTTGTACTGGTTATGGTAGCTACTATTGGTCAAGGCTCTATGGTTGAGACCTTTGCCCATATGCGTTCGCCTATTCTAATGTCTACTGCCCGGGGCTTGGGTGGCTTGGTATTAGGTGCAGGTGTTGGCGCAATCTGTATGATTTTGGTAGATATGTGGTTGAAGTATGTAGCACCACGTTTGTCTACGGAAAAGAAGTAATTTTTTGTGAAGATATTTAGAAGGAATGACAACAGAGCATGAGTAATGTTGTAATTTCCGGATATTACGGCTCCAGAAATGCTGGCGATGAAGCGATGCTGGCTGCTATGGTAGAGGTTTTATCGGATTTAGATCCAAAAGTGAATATTACAGTAATATCTGCCAATCCCCAGGATACCAGACAGCGGCACGGCGTCAAGGCTGTGGGCTGGCTTGATCTAGCAGGCATATTGGGAGCTTTGCGGCATGGCGATATTCTTTTGAGTGGTGGCGGCAGTCTTTTGCAGAATGTTACCAGCCGCCGCAGTCTATACTATTATCTGCTGATAATCTGGCTGGCCCAGCTGTTGGGAACGCCAGTCATGTTGTATGCTCAGGGTATCGGTCCTATTAATGGACGGATTGCCCGCTGGATTATGGGGTATATTGGCAATAGAGTCAAGATGATAACTGTCAGGGATAGAGGTTCCCTTAAGGAGCTGGCTTCTCTGGGCATAACTCGTCCACCAATTGAGCCTACGGCGGATCCGGTTCATGCCATTCATCAGGTGGACACTGCCCAGGGCAGGGAAATTCTCCTTAGACATGGTGCTATGGTGGGGCAAAAGCCTTTGGTATGCATTTCTGTGCGGGAATGGTGCAATATGAATCACTACAAAGAGATAGTGGCTCAGGCAGCAGATAGGATTGTAGAGGATTTTCAAGCTCAGGTAGTTTTTCTGCCTATGCAGTATCCAGAGGATGTGAAAACAGCTCAGCTGGTGGCAGATATGGCCAAGCACGAAATGTTGGTTTTGCCAGAGGAATATAATACCAGTCAGTTGCTTTCTATTGTGGGCAATATGGATTTGCTGATATCCATCAGGCTTCATGCCCTGATTTTTGCCGGGGTAATGGGAGTGCCTATGATTGGTATTTCCTATGATCCCAAGGTAGATAGATTCCTGGAATCCGTAGGGGAGGAGTCTGTGGGCACCTTGGAAAATGTAGAACTGGAGAAGCTGATGGCTCAGATTCATCTGAAATGGAAGGATAGAGAGGGCTTTAGCCAACAAAACGAACAGCTCTTTGACGATTTGCGTCATTTGGCCATGTGTAATGCAGAGCTTGCTTATAGTGTGATTGGAAAGGACTGAGAAATCGGTCCTTTTTTTCATTTCAACTAATATTGTGTTATGAAATAGGGCTGAATTGTGCTACAATAGTACGGAGTGTTGATGAGAAATGGGGTTGAACTTGATGATTCATATGAAAAATGTCACTAAGGTATATGAAAATGGTGCCGTGGCATTAAACAATATCAATGTGGATATTCGGAAGGGTGAGTTTGTTTTTTTGGTAGGCTCCAGCGGTGCCGGCAAATCCACCTTTATTAAAATGCTGTTTCGGGAGGTCTTGCCTACCTCTGGTATTCTGACGGTAAATGGTCGGGATGTTATTCGCATGGCCAATAAGGAGGTTCCCTACCTACGCCGCAGTTTGGGGGTAATTTTTCAGGATTATCGCCTTTTGCCAGAGAAAACTGTTTATGAGAATATTTCCTTTGCTATGCAGGTTATTGAAGCACCTCGCAGATTGATGCAGCGCAGTGTAAATTCTGTTTTGGATATTGTTGGCTTGCGGGATAAGTACAAATGCTTTCCACATCAGCTTTCTGGTGGCGAGCAGCAGCGAGTGGCCATTGCCAGAGCCATTGTCAACAATCCATCTATCGTAATTGCTGATGAGCCTACAGGTAATCTGGATCCAGAAACCTCCTGGGGTATTATGGATATTTTTCAGCGGATTAATGCTGCTGGCACCACCATTGTAATGGCTACCCATGATAAGACCATTGTAGATGCCATGCAGCGACGGGTTATTGCTATTGAGGATGGACAGATTGTAAGAGATGAGGCCCAGGGAGGTTATGGCTATGAAAGTTAGAACCATAGAATATTATATCCGAGAGGTATTTATTTCCCTGCGGCGTAACAATTGGATGTCTGTGGCCTCTATTGGCACGGTGGCTGTGTCCCTGTTTATCTTTGGCATGTTTCTGATGATGGTTATGAATATGAACAAGCTGGCAGAAAACATGGAATCCCAGGTGCAGATAAATGTTTACCTCTTGGACAAGGTAGATAGAGAGCAGGCCAGAGATATTGAAAAGGATTTAAAGGAAATTGAAGGGGTAGAATCCGTAGGCTTTGTTACCAAGGATGAAGCTATGGAGCGCTTCAAGGACAGATTGGGAGATCAGAAAACTCTCTTAGATGCTTTGGATGAAACCAATCCTTTGCCAGATTCCTTTGAGGTAACGGTTACTAATCCGGATTTGGTCAAGACCGCAGCTGAGAAAATGGAAAAGATTGATGGGGTGGAGTGCGCCAAATATGGTCAGGATGTTATGGAGCATCTTTTTGAGATTACCAGATTGTTGCGTATCTTTGGCTTCACACTGATGTTGGTGTTGGCCTTTGCCACTTTGTTTATTATTTCCAATACCATTCGCTTGACAGTTTTTGCTCGTCGCAAGGAAATAGCCATTATGAAATACGTAGGAGCTACTGATTGGTTTATCCGTTGGCCTTTTGTTATGGAAGGTATGGTGCTGGGCCTTTTTGGCAGTATAATAGCGGCTATGGTGCTGAGGACAGCCTATACAGCTATGGCGGAGAAGGTATACGATACCCTGGCCTTTTTCCCGCTAATACCTGAACAGCCATTTTTGACCTATATTACTATTATTGTGGTTATCAGTGGTATGGTGGTAGGAGCCATTGGCAGTGCTGTGTCCATTAAGAAATTCCTTAAGGTCTAAGGCGGTGGCACCATGATGATGAAAATAAGTGGTCGAGGCAAGGCTTTGAATCTGGCTCTGTCCCTGCTCATTTCTCTGTCAGTAACAGGAACTGCCTTGGCTGATGATTTGGAGGATCAGCTGGCGGATTTGCAACGGCAGGCAGAGGAACAGCAGGCCAAAACCAATGAGGCTTCCGCCAAGGTGGAAAATGTTTCAGAAAGATTGCGGCAGATTCAGGAGGAGCTGCGGGTAGCTACAGCAGAATATAAAGAGGTTAAGGGACAGCTGGATTCCGTTGAGGACAAAATTAGTGATAATACAGAGCTGCTGGAAAAAACCGAAGCTGATTTGAAGGTAAAGAACAAGAAACTGCAGAAAAGAGTGCGGGATATTTATATTAACGGTCAGATTAGCTATGTGGATGTGCTTTTTGGAGCCAAGGATTTTGCCGATTTGATGACTCGCATGGATGTGTTGAAGCGAATTATCAAGCATGATTATGACCTGATTATGAAGGTTAAGGAAGAAAAGGCTACGGTAGAAAATACCCGTGCCCAGCTGGAAAAGGACAAGGCTGAGGCGGAGGTGCTGGTAGCTGATGCACAGGCCAAGAAGGCCAAGGTAGAGGATAAGGAGTCTGAACAGCAGGTACTGTTGGATCAGGCTATCTATGATAGAGATACCTCAGAGCGGATGTATGAGGAGATTATGGCAGCATCCCAGGAGGTTGCCAATATGATTCGCCGCAGTCAGATGTCCTCCGCGGGTTATTCTGGTGCTCCAGCAGGGGCAGGAGGGATGATTTGGCCTATTAGCGGGCCTATTACCTCGGAATTTGGCTGGCGTACTCATCCTATCTTTGGGACAGCCAGATTTCATAGCGGACTGGATATTGGCGGAGATTATGGCATGCCTATTTATGCTGCAGCCAGTGGTACAGTTATTTATGCTGGCTGGATTAGCGGCTATGGCAATGCGGTAATTATTGACCACGGTGGCGGTGTAACTACCCTTTATGGACATAATGATTCCTTGAATGTCAGCGAAGGTGAAAATGTGGCTCAGGGGCAGGTTATTGCCATGTGTGGCTCTACAGGTAATTCTACCGGGCCTCATTGCCATTTTGAGGTACGAGAAAATGGTGAACCTGTTAGTCCTTATGGTTATTTGTAATTTCCTATGTGCCTGTGAATGATGGGATATTCCCTCATTTATAGGCTGGTGAACAAAAGAGGTTTTTCACAATGAAGAAAATAATTATTACAGTCCTGACAACTGTAGCTGCTATGGTGGTGGCTGCATTTATGGGACTGTATATGCTGCTAGGCGGCAGTTTGGAAAATGTAGCTCAGACGGTTAGATTGATTAGTACCATGAGCTTTGTAAAATCTCAATATGTAGATGATGTGCCTTTGGTACAGTTGGTGGATGGTGCCATTGACGGCATGGTTAAATCCTTGGGGGACAAGCACTCCATCTATATGGATGATGAAAATTTCAAGGCTTTTATGCAGCAGACCGAGGGCAGCTTTGGAGGGGTAGGTATTGTGATGGGCTTTCCCAAGGATGGAACCTGTCAGGTTATGTCTGTAATAGAGGATACCCCTAGTGCTCAGGCAGGGATTCAGCCTAAGGATGAAATCATCAAGATTGATGGGGCTGATGTTAGCAATATGCAGCCAGATGAAATGGCAGCCAAGGTACGGGGTGATGAAGGTACTCAGGTGGTGCTGACGGTGCGTCGTCAGGGCCAGGAGGATTTTGATGTTACCTTGACTAGGGCGATTATACCTTTGACTACAGCCAAGGGCACCATAATTGATGGTACTAATATTGGCTATATCCGCATAGCTTCCTTTAGCGAGAATACGGGCAAGGAATTTGCCAAGGAGCTGGCAGCTCTCAAAGAGCAGAATATGGGTGGTTTGATTGTGGATTTACGAGCTAATCCGGGGGGATTGATTACTTCCTGTGTGGAAATTGCAGATCAGTTGATTCCTGCTGGGGAGATTGTGTCAATGACAGATAAGGGGGGCCACAAGACTATTTATGAGTCTCAGCTAGAGTCCTTTGATTATCCATTGGTTATTCTTATTGATGGCAACAGCGCTAGTGCTTCGGAGATTTTGGCTGGGGCTGTACAGGATCGTCAGTGTGGCACCATTGTGGGCACCAAATCCTATGGTAAAGGTTCTGTGCAGACTATGCTGCCTTTGAATCATGGGGATGGGCTGAAGCTGACAGTGGCTAGATATTATACCCCATCAGGCCGTAGTATTGATGGAACCGGCATCCAGCCAGATGTGGAGGTAGCATTGCCAGAAAATGCAACTCGAGATTTGCAGCTGTTGAAAGCTATTGATGTAATGAAGGAAAAGCTAGGGCAGTAAATTTTGATTTGCGAATTGCCTATCTCCCTAAATATTGGAAATGAAAGTCGTTATGTCAGTGGGTTTTCGAAATACAGCCTGCGGTCATAACGATTTTTGCTCTGTCCGACTTAATGGCCCTATTTGCGCAAAAGTGTCATGCACCTCCGGCTGCTGCCGAATCATTCTGCCTTTACTGTACTTAATAGCCACATCAGAGATAGTACCCACGAAAACCCGCTCTCGCTCCTAGCTAAGCCTAGCGGATGCTAAATTCCTTCTGCGCCTTACGGCTTGAACTCATTAAGCACCGAGGCTTAGCAAGGGTTTTCTTAGGGTACTATCATCTGCTGTTCC
>SAMEA104315422__coassemble_364_pt1 | contig 23031 bp, 20 predicted proteins | sample SAMEA104315422__metabat2_low_PE_041 | metagenome-assembled genome bin SAMEA104315422 (sample SAMEA104315422) | gut metagenome | biome: Monkey gut; feature: monkey-associated habitat; material: faeces | place: China | collected 2013
TTAAGCACATAAACGCTGAAAGTACTTGGCTGGAGACGGCCTGGGAGGATAAGAAATTGCCGGTTAGCTAGAGACTATCGAAAGATAGTCTCTTTTGTTATGTGCAAAAGTCCCCAAGCATAATGACTGGTACTACCTAATTAATTTTTAGATATTCCATTATATTGCAGAGGATGTATAATAAAGAAAATATTCTTTGAATAATGGATTCAGGAGGAATAGGGTGTTATGGGGAATATAGAAAAAACATTACCCAAAATTTGGGCGAAGAAAAAGGAAGGAGCGAATCAATTTTACTGGCTTCCTTTAACAGTACATTTGCAGGATACAATAGGAGTAATGCGCTTTCTTTGGCATCATTGGGTTAGTGAAGGCCAGAAGCATATTATTATCAATAATCTAGTATTATCATCTCCTAAATGGGACGCAGAAACTATAGCTGTCAATTTAGCTTGTTTTTTAGCAGGAGTTCATGATGTGGGCAAGTGCACTCCAATGTTTCAGACTCAAAAGGGTTATAGCAATTCATTGGATTTAGATATTGCCATTTGGGAACAATTAGAAATTGCTGGCCTAGCTGGAATAAAACATATTGAGTTTAGCGAAAATGCACGGAGAGACTCTCATCATACCATTATGGGGGAATATTTACTGCGGGATTTTGGGGTAAGGCAGGATATTGCTTCTATTATAGGTGCACATCATGGCAAGCCAACTGATGCAGAGGACAAAGTAGAAGAATTGCGGGGATATCCTGAGCATTTCTATCAGGAAGCTAAAGGAATTATCTATGAACAATGGCATAATATGCAGGATAAGATTATAAGGGATGTTTTAAAGGAAAATGGTTTTGTAGATACTTGTGGGGAACCAGATTTATCCATGTTACCGAGCATAGGAGAGCCGGGACAGGTAATTTTATCAGGTTTGGTTATAATGGCTGATTGGATTGCCAGCAACGAAGGTTATTTTCCATTAATGCCGTTGGATGAACAGGTTTTGGTAGATACAACGGAACGGTTAAAAACAGGCATAAGGAACTGGCATAAAAACAATCCTGCAGAATCATTAGATGTAATAAGTGTACCTAGTGCAAATATGTATTATCAAAAAAGGTTTAATTTTTTGCCTCGCCCTTTTCAGCAAAAGGTATTTGATGTGCTGAGGAGCACAGATAACTTGGGACTTTTTATATTAGAAGCCCCAATGGGAGGTGGCAAGACAGAAGCAGCCTTGGCAGCGGCTGAGGAATTGATGGCCAAGAAAAAACTGGATGGATTATTTTTTGGTTTGCCAACGCAAGCAACCTCTAATGGTATTTTTCCAAGGATTAATACATGGCTAAAAAATCTTATGGAAGAATATGGTACGGTGGGTACAATAAAGTTAATGCATGGAAAAGCAGCGTTAAATGATTTGCAGGAAGAATTAATAGAAGGTGTTCATGTAGATGAAGAATTTAGTGAGGGAGTTCTTACAGCCCAATGGTTTTCAGGAAAAAAGACCTCCATATTAAGTGATGCAGTGGTGGGCACCGTGGATCATTTTCTATTAGCAGCCTTGAAACAAAAACATCTTGCCTTGCGCCATTTGGGTTTTTCCAGGAAAATTGTTATTATTGATGAGGTTCATGCATATGATGCCTATATGAACGTATTTTTACGTCGCGCGATACGATGGATGGGAGCATATGGCATACCTGTTATATTGTTATCGGCTACCCTGCCTGCCAAAACAAGAGAAGATTTGTTTGAAGCTTATCTTCTAGGTCAGGAGCAGAAAAGGAGTAAGCAGGAAAAAGAAGAGCATAAAAAACTTTTCCAGTCAAGGGCATATCCGTTGCTAACGTATACAGATAATGGCAAAATTTGCCAGAGCAGGGACTTTTCACAGGAAAAAGATAGGCGTATTACAGTTAAGAAGCTGGATGAAGCCAATTTGGAGGAAACTATAAAATTATTACTGGCAAATGGCGGTGTTGTAGGCATCATCGTTAATACTGTAAGCAGGGCACAGAATATTTTTGAACGCTTAGCACAGCTATTTGGCAATGATGTAAAGTTACTCCATAGTAAATTTATAGATACGGATCGCATGGCTAAGGAAAAGCATCTGATGGAAATTATTGGAAAAGGGGCGAGACGTCCTCCGCGTGGTATTATTATTGGCACCCAAGTATTGGAACAGTCTCTGGATATTGATTTTGATGTGCTGATAACGGATTTGTGTCCTATGGACTTGCTTTTACAGCGTGTAGGCCGTCTCCACCGGCATGATATTTCCCGTCCAGAGGGGTTATCTCAACCGCTGCTGTATATAATGGGAGAAAGTGAAGCACTGGAATTTGAGCAGGGCTCAGCAGCTATTTATGGAGATTATCTGCTAGCGAGAACCCAGAGCCTATTGCCCAAAGGAGAAATATTTATTCCACGGGATATTCCTTTACTGGTGCAGCAAGTTTATGGCGGGGAGAACATTTCCTGGCCACCAGGTATTCAAGAGATATATGAAAAAGCTCAAAAGAAATATGAAGCTGTTTTAGAATGTAAGGATGATGAAGCAAATAAACAATTTCTTTTAAGAAGACCACATTTGAAAATAAAACCAGAGAAGTGGAATCTCATAGGCTGGTTGAATACTGAAGCAAAATGTGATAGTGAAGCAAATGCCCTTGCTCAAGTAAGAGATGCGGAAGAAAGTATAGAGGTTATTGCCCTATTAAAATGTGATGATGGATATGGATTTTTTGGTAAAAAAGAGGATATTTCCAGTCAAGTAGAGAATTATAAAATTGCTAAGGAAATCGCTAAGTGCACATTGAAATTATCTGAAGCAATGGCTAGATATGCTTGTGGCACTGTGGCTAAAACCATTGAATGGTTAGAAAAATATAATCGGGAGCAGTTGTCTTGTTGGCAGCAACAGCCTTGGCTAAAGGGAAGCTTGGGGATACTTTTTGAGAATACAGGCGATGGTTATACCGGCGAATTTAGATTAGGCAATATTGTATTGTACTATAATTGTAATGTTGGGCTTAAATGGTGTAAGCTAGGGGATTAAGCAAGCAGGAGGCGGACATGGGAAGATATAATCTACTGGATGAGAAATGGATTACTGTTTTACGAAAGGATTCGGGAGAAACAGAAAATGTATCACTTTTAAACCTCTTTGAGCATGCTGGGGAATATCGTGCTTTAGCAGGGGAAATGGAGGTGCAGAATTTTGCTATTTTGCGGGTATTATTAGCGATTTTAACAACGGTATTTACCCGTGTGGATGCAACAGGTGAAGCATATGAGTGGATTGAGCTGGATGGTTCTGAGAGGCTTATTGTAGAGGGAGCGGTAGATGAGGATGACGAGGAAGATTATACGGAGGCCTTGGAGGACACCTGGAAAAACATATGGGAAGAGCACTGTTTTCCGCCAGTAGTATGTCAATATCTGACGGCCTGGTATGAGCGTTTTTATCTTCTTGATGACAAATATCCATTTTTTCAAGTAACGAAAAAGGATTTGGTAGATAGATTGCCAAAGGGAAAAAATGGCACTCAATTTGCTGGCAAGCAGCTAAATCGCATGATTTCAGAAAGTAACAATAAGGAAGCTATATTTGCACCTGTTGCAGGTCAGGGAAAGAGTCGTATGACAGAGGCAGAGCTGGCTCGTTGGCTGATTACCATGCAAGGATATATTGGTACGGCAGATAAAGCAAAATTTCCCAAGGAAAGCAAGGAAAAGGATTCCAAGGGCTGGCTATATGATATTGGTGGCATCTATATGGCAGGAGAAGATCTTTTTGAAACCTTGTGGATGAATACTATGCTATACCATATAGAAGACGATGTACGTTATACCATTACGCCCCAATCACCTTGTTGGGAGGAGATTCCCTCTGAGCGTTTGCAGGCTATATTAGAAGGACGGCCCTTGAAGAATCTAGCAGCCTTGTATACTTTATGGAGCAGAGCAGCGTATATTTCTCCAGCTTGGGCTGCAGATAAGGATGTTTCTGTTGAAGCAGTCAAGCTTACGGAAATAATACATGAAAATGCTTTTTTGGAGCCTATGACATTATGGAGCTATAATAAAACAGGGGAACATAAAAATAAGTTTATGCCAAGAGCACATAAACCTATGCAAGCCTTGTGGCGTTCCTTTGGACTGTTGATTCCAGAACGTGGTAATGTAGAGGCCAAACGCCCAGGTATTATGGTTTATTATCATAGGATAGCAAAGTTTATGGACAATCCTATGGTAAAATTGCATGCTGTTAGTATGTTACCAGATGGTAATGCTACTTCCTGGATGCCCATAGATGAGATTTCAGATATGCTATCTCTCAATGAAATTATTTTGACTGATGATAAAGATAATGGTTGGAGTGGGCGAGTGCGTAATATAGTGGCAGAAACAAAAAATATAGTTGAAGGAAGTTATAAGAAATTTTTAGGAGAGATAGCTAAAAGACGAGGTATCAAGTCCGATGTTTTTGCAGCTGCATATCAAGCCACACTCTATGAAAAGATAGACCATCCTTTTAGAGAATGGCTATGGCGTATTCAGCCTGAGGATGACAAGGCCGCTAAGGAGAGCCTTTGGAAAAAGGAGCTTTATGGGATTGCTCTGAGAGAAGCAGAACAGCTAATGAAACATTTAACACCTAGAGATTATAAAGGGGAGGAAAATTGTATAACAGCCTATCAGGCGTTCAAAAGGGAGTTATATAAAAAGCTCCTTCCAGACGGGAATTAAGATTTTTACAGTAGGATATTGGCAAAAGGAGGGATTGATTTTGGACCAGGAACATGAAGATGTATATAAGGTGACAAGCAGAATAATAGGGAAACTCAAAGCCCAGGAAGAGATGTCAAGTGGCAAGGCCGCCTTGGCGGCTCTGCGTCACAGCATAGGCAAGTCATTAGGTGCCGTTCCAGATATATGGCCTATTATGTTAGACGATATGCCAGAGGAGTTTCTTTCACATAATGGCATTGAAACAAAGGAAGAACAGGCTATTTATGCAGCCTTACAGTTATATGCCCTGCAAAGACAGGGTACACGAGGCAAAGCTGTGACGGAAAGTGTCCAAAATATAGGGGAAGCCTTACAAAAAATTCGCAAAGGAAATGGGCAGGAAGCATTAGATAGAAGATTTGTCGCAGCTCTTTCAGCTACATCTTTTACGGGGTTAGTCTATCAGCTTAGACAGTTGATGAAGTTGGCTAAAGCTAAGGGGGCCTTGCCTGTGAATTTTGCTGCTTTGGCCAAGGATTTTTATTGGTATCAAATGGGGGGCAAAGAAAAAATTTGTCTCCGTTGGGCGGAAGCCTATTATCAAAAGGGAAATAAGATAGAGTCTGATTCAATTTGAATAGTGGAGAGGGAGGATAATTTATGAGTAACGGACGTTTATTTTTGGATATACATGCAATTCAGGTTTTGCCACCATCAAATGTTAATCGGGATGATACAGGGAGTCCTAAGACAGCCCGTTATGGAGGGGTAGTACGTGCTCGTGTTAGCTCTCAGTCCTGGAAAAAAGCAATGCGGGATTATCTTAAAGAATTTGGCGATAATTTTGGCATAGGGGTGCGTACTGTTAAGGTAAGGGATTACATTGTGAGCAAAATGCTTGCTAAGGATACCGCCCTTTCTCAGGAAACAGCTGAAAAGAAGGCTGAGGAAGTTTTAAAAGCTGCAGGCATGAAATTGAAAGACGGCAAATTGTCAGCATTGTTTTTCATTGGTGTTAAGCAAGCAGAGGCGTTGGCTGAGGCTGCAATCAAAGGAGAAAAAGATAAGGAAAAATTATCTGCGGCTATGAAAGATAATCCAGAGATTGACATTGCTTTATTTGGGCGTATGCTAGCAGATGACCCCACCAAAAATGAGGATGCCTCCTCTCAGGTAGCTCATGCCATTTCTACCCATGAAGTGCAGACTGAATATGATTATTTTACAGCAGGAGATGATTTAGCTGACCAGGGTAATGCTGGGGCAGCGATGATTGAAACCAACGAGTTCAATTCATCCACACTTTATCGCTATGCCAATGTGGCTGTCCATGAATTCCTTAAGCAGATGCATGGTGATAAGGATTTGACAGCTAGAGCACTGCGTTTGTATATTGAAGCCTTTGCAAATTCCATGCCTACAGGTAAAAGCAATAGCTATGCCAACCAGACCTTGCCTCAGGCCCTGCTTATAGAGCTTAGAGATGATCGGCCTATCAGTCTTGTTAGTGCGTATGAAAATCCGGTTAAGGCAAAGAACGGCTATACAGAAGAGTCTGTAAAAAGACTTTTTGGCGAAGCTAATAGAGCCAATAAATTTGTGCACAAACCAATAGCAAGCTTCTGCCTTTTGGCCAATGATGCTTGGTATCCAGCAGAAGCGGAGAATGCTTTTGAGGGGGTAAAGGAAGATGGTGTAAATAGCTTGCTGGATGATTTTTCCAAAGAGCTTATTAAAATTATGTAATGGCAGGGATGGACGATGAAAACAATTTTATTGAAATTTGCCGGGCCTATGCAGGCTTGGGGAACTGATTCTCACTTTGAGATAAGGCATACAGATTCATATCCATCAAAAAGCGGCGTACTAGGTTTGGTGGCAGCAGCATTAGGATGGCGGCGCAATGATAAACGTATTGAGGAATTGAATAAAATTTGTTTTGCTATAAGGGTGGATCAGCCGGGCACCATCTTAGAGGATTATCATATTGCACATAAGCCAGAGGTAAAAAAAGGTGGTGTTGTTAGCTACCGTACATATGTAACCAAACGGCATTATTTGCAGGATGGAGTTTTTGTGGCAGCTCTGGGCATATCTCAAGCTGAAGATGTTGATGAAATATTGGCTGCCTTAAGACAGCCCTATTTTCAACCATATATGGGACGCCGCTCCCTTCCTTTGCCTGTTGATTTTATATTGGATGTTGTAGAAGGAGAGCCTGTTTCTGTGCTTCGTGATTTTCCTTGGCAGGCAGCAGATTGGTATCAAAAAAAAGAGCAGTTAAAGGATAATACTGGTCGTCAGCGTCTTTCCATATTTGCAGAAAAGGATATTGACGGAGGTATAGGAAGAAGACGTCGTGACCATGTAGTGTCATTAGCAAGTTCGGGACGTCGTTATTTGCCCCGTATGGAATATGAAACGTTTTGTGAAGTTGTGATGCCACAATCAAGACAGGAGCATGATGCTTTTGCTGCTCTAGGAGGTATTTGATATGTATCTTTCCAGAGTTCAAATAGATACAGATAATCGACAAAAAATGCGTAATCTTACTCATTTAGCTGCTTATCATGATTGGGTAGAGCGCAGCTTTCCTCAGGAAATAGCCAGAGGAGAACGGACGCGGAAGTTATGGCGAATAGATCATTTAAATGGCAAGGAATACCTTCTGATTGTTAGTAATGCGGAGCCAGATTTAGTAGAGCTTTGTCGTTATGGTGTAGATGGTAGTGCCGCAACTAAAAATTATGATCTTTTTTTGGCCAAATTAAAGAATGGTATGAAGTGTCGCTTTCGAGTTGTATTGAATCCTGTGGTAGCAGTTTTTGCCGGCATAGGGAATCGTGGGCGCATTGTACCACATATAACAGTACAACATCAAATGGAATATTTGAAGAATCGTTCAGAAAAACAAGGCTTTTTTCTCTCTGATGAAGAATTTGAAATAACAGAGCGTAGCTTTGCTATTTGGCAAAAAAATAAGGAGCGTATTCGACTGAGCAAGGTAGCCTATGAAGGAACTTTGCTCATCAAGGATATTGAATTGTTTAGAAAATTGTTAACGGAGGGTATGGGAAAGAAGAAAGCCTATGGTTTTGGTATGATGACAGTTATTCCTTTGGAGGTGTAGCATGACAAAACCAGTTATTGCAGGAAAGTCTGGTCTGACAGAGTTGCCACGAATAGAAGATCGTGCTACATTTATCTACATTGAACACGCCAAGATAAACCGTGTGGATAGTGCAGTTACTGTTGCAGATGCCAAGGGAGTTGTCCGTCTGCCGGCAGCCATAGTAGGAGTGCTGCTATTAGGGCCTGGTACAGATATTAGTCACCGGGCGGTAGAGCTTCTAGGGGATACTGGAACAGCAATTGTTTGGGTAGGAGAACGTGGCGTGCGTTATTATGCTCATGGCAGGGCATTGGCAAGATCGACGCGTTTTCTTATGCGGCAGGCAGAGCTGGTTACCAATGAACGGAGCCGTCTAAAGGTCGCAAGGGAAATGTATAAAATGAGATTTCCCGGAGAAGATGTATCTAAAATGACAATGCAACAGTTGCGTTCACATGAGGGTGCCCGGGTACGGAGTAGATATCGTGAGCTGTCAAAAGAATATAATGTACCCTGGGATAAAAGAGTATACAATCCTGATGATTTTGCAGGTAGTGATTCTATTAATCAAGCTTTATCAGCAGCTCATGTTGCTCTTTACGGATTGGTACACAGTGTAATAGCGGCCCTAGGTCTGTCACCAGGCTTGGGATTTGTGCATACTGGTCATGAACGCTCCTTTGTTTATGATATTGCAGATCTTTATAAAGCAGAAGTAACAGTTCCCATTGCTTTTTCTGTTGCAGCTGAAATTGAAGAAGGGCAGGATGTAGGTAAAATTACTAGGCTAAGGACTAGGGACGCCTTTGTGGATGGAAAGCTATTGAAGCGTATAGTAAAAGATTTGCAAGCATTGTTGGAAATACCGGAGAATAATCAAATAGAGGCTGAAACATTGAGCTTGTGGGATGATAAAACAAAATTAGTGCCTTATGGTGTCAATTATAGTGAGGTAGAATCATGCCCATGACAGTTATAACCTTGAAAAGTGTGCCACAATCCTTGCGGGGAGATTTGACACGGTGGATGCAGGAAATTGCCACGGGTGTTTATGTAGGGAATTTTAATAGTCGCATCAGGGAGTATCTTTGGAATCGAGTAAAGGAGACTATGGGGCATGGCGAGGCTAGCATGTGCTTTGCAGCAAGAAATGAATTCGGCTATGATTTTGTTACAGAGAATACTTTGCGCTCGGTTATTGATTATGATGGTCTACCATTAATTTTTATTCCCAAGGAAATTTCTGAGTCAACGGGTCTAGCACGTGGATTTAGTAATGCAGGGAAATTTCATCGTGCAAGAAATGCTGTAAAAAGGAAGGGCAAAGAAAGGGAAAAGAGCTATGTCATCATCAATATAGTAACTGATGGTTTGGATGTTCAGCAGAATCATATATTAGAAATAGGTGCTATTCGTTGTGAAAATGGCGAAGAGAATATTTTTCATGAGTTGATTACCTATGCAGGGAGCATTCCTGAGCATATTAGCAATATGAGTGGAATCACCTGCTCTATGTTGCAGCAGGAAGGAAAGCCAATAGAGAAAGTGTTGGCAGCATTGCGTGAATTTATTGGAGAAAGTGAGTTAATTGGCTATCATGTTGGTTTTGACATTGAATGTTTGAATAGGGAATTAGAAAAATCTGGATTGGGATATTTAACCAATCGGATACATGATCTTTTGCCGATAATAAGAAAGGAGCAGATTTTTCAAGAGGATTATAAATTGGAAACATCACTGAAAAGTTATGGGATTCGTGAAAATGTGCCTTATCGAGCATTGGAGAAGGCGAAGCTGGTAAAACGCCTTGCACAGAAGTTAAATAAATTCGGGATTTAAAGTCGGCAATAGTGGCTAGAATAAAGGGATCTTTTACTGTCTTTCCCGCGTGAGCGGGGGTGATCCCACGGCTATATTATTGGTCTTGTTTGCGTTCGTGTCTTTCCCGCGTGAGCGGGGGTGATCCCCATTCATTGTAGATAAGGTTATAAGCCCTAAAGTCTTTCCCGCGTGAGCGGGGGTGATCCCATCAGATTTGAATTTATCTAGCCAATCTTTACGTCTTTCCCGCGTGAGCGGGGGTGATCCCCCTTACAATAATTATTCTCGTCCGCGTTTTTTGTCTTTCCCGCGTGAGCGGGGGTGATCCTTGCTTGCCGTTCCGCGCTTATAACTTGATATAGTCTTTCCCGCGTGAGCGGGGGTGATCCCTTTTGCAAATCCTCTGGGACAAGACTACCAGTGTCTTTCCCGCGTGAGCGGGGGTGATCCTATCGTCAGTGCCATCACCATCATCAAAAAATAGTCTTTCCCGCGTGAGCGGGGGTGATCCTGATGAGCACTTGCCAAAAACTGGCAGTCTTGTGTCTTTCCCGCGTGAGCGGGGGTGATCCCGTCTAAGTTTTTTCAAAAATTTCTGTAAATCCGTCTTTCCCGCGTGAGCGGGGGTGATCCTCAAACCGCTGCTATCGAGCTTGGTTTGCTTCCGTCTTTCCCGCGTGAGCGGGGGTGATCCTCAGACTGCCAAGAAGATTTGGCAAAGTCAAATGTCTTTCCCGCGTGAGCGGGGGTGATCCCTCTAAAAGCTCCAGCGGGTTGTTATTAAATTTGTCTTTCCCGCGTGAGCGGGGGTGATCCCTCAATGCTGAGAGCTTGAAGCGGAAAACAGATGTCTTTCCCGCGTGAGCGGGGGTGATCCCCAAACGACCTAGAAAACGCGGACTAGAATAATGTCTTTCCCGCGTGAGCGGGGGTGATCCTTCTCGTGAGGCTTTAGATCCTTACCACTCTTTGTCTTTCCCGCGTGAGCGGGGGTGATCCTATCGTCAGTGCCATCACCATCATCAAAAAATAGTCTTTCCCGCGTGAGCGGGGGTGATCCTGATGAGCACTTGCCAAAAACTGGCAGTCTTGTGTCTTTCCCGCGTGAGCGGGGGTGATCCTGGGCTATAAGGTGTAGTTTGGAGTCCCAGCTAGTCTTTCCCGCGTGAGCGGGGGTGATCCCTACATCTGATTGCCCATTGTCTACTCTTCTCAGTCTTTCCCGCGTGAGCGGGGGTGATCCCAAATTCAGGCTCACGACCTTGATAATGCTCATGTCTTTCCCGCGTGAGCGGGGGTGATCCCTGGGGGATTGTAATCTTCTTCCTGATCTTGTTGTCGTTCCCGCGTCAGCGGGGGTGATCCCAGAAGCATATAAAGCCTATTCCATCGGCAAACGTCTTTCCCGCGTGAGCGGGGGTGATCCTGGCCTGGTATCTGCCAATTTGCGCCGCGGTTGTGTCTTTCCCGCGAGAGCGGGGGTGATCCCTTGTCTTTCTTATCATCGCTAATCAGGAAGTCGTCTTTCCCGCGCAAGCGGGGGTGATCCTAGTTTTTTCTTCTGGTATCGGAAGATATATGTGTCTTTCCCGCGTGAGCGGGGTGATTATTACAAAAAAAGAGTCGTTCCCTAAAAGACGCAGCCCAAATATGGGACTTGCGGGGAACGACTCTCTAGAAAAACCGCCAATGCTTCTGGCCGAGCTAAAGGGCGGTTTTTCAAACAGTTCATTTAGTTTTTCACCGGGGCAACCGTCTATCGGTGCTCCTCTTATTTTCATTATACATTGCAAGTAAATTAATTGCAACATATTTACAAGGATAACATCATAAAAGGGAGTGGTTGTATATGAGGAGAATGTTTATTCTACTGTGTTTGCTGATGGTGTGGACAGAGAGTGCCTTGGCGGCGGGGAATCTGGGGGTGTTGTGGGATTGGCAGGCCCCAGGGGAGAAGGAGAGCCGGCTGGTACAACGAGAAAAATTGCCGGGGATTGATGTATTATCTCCTAGCTGGTTTATTATTGAGAATGCCCAGGGCAAAATCAAAACCCGTCATGGCAGTGTGAAGTATGTCCGTCAGGCTCACAACAAGGGGTATCAGGTGTGGGCTTTGATTACCAACAATTTTGATCCTCAAATGACCAGCAAGCTGTTGGACAGTCCCCTGGCACGGAAAAGGGTAATTGCCCAGATGGAGCAGCTGGCCAAGGATTATGAGCTGGATGGTTTTAATCTGGATTTTGAAAATATTAACCCAGCAGACAAGGACAAGCTGACGGATTTTGTGCAGGAGATTAGCAAGGCCTTGAAACCTCAGGGGCTGATTATTTCCATAGATGTGACCATTCCCAGCAATTCCGGTTATTGGTCCAAATGCTATGACCGAAAGGCCATAGCAGAGGTGGTGGATTATGTGATGCTGATGGCCTATGATGAGCACGGGGCTAGTTCCGAGGTTAGCGGTTCGGTGGCTTCCCTGCCTTGGGTGGAGGATGGTATTCAGAAAACCCTGCAGGAGGGAGTACCAGAGGCAAAGCTGATTCTGGGTATGCCTCTTTATATGCGCCTTTGGCAGGAGACAAAGGGGAAGGTTAAGGCCAAAACACTATCTATGGCTCAGGCGGATAAGGTAATTCAGGAAAAGGGATTGGTGCCTGTGTGGCTTTCCAAGGAGGGACAGTATTATTTTGAATATCAGGATAAAAATACCCGCTATCGGGTATGGCAGGAAAATCGCCGTTCTCTGGCCTTGAAGGCTTCCTTGGTGAATCGCTACAATCTGGCAGGAGGCGCCTATTGGCGCAGTACCTTGGAGACAGAGGATGTGTGGCCAGCCTTGGCGGAAACTCTATCCTACGGCAAATAAGATAATTTGTAAATATTTTAGTTGAAGGGACATATGGCCTTTCAAAACCCTCTCGAAAACCATATAATATCCATGTAATGAATCCGAAATGCTAGCAAAAACAGGATATAATATTATGGAAAACAAATATTTAGACAAAGTTTTGCCGTTTCTTCAGAAAATTCCCAAAGAACGGCGAGAAAAATTTTATACCTATTTCCAAAATGCACCTTTGTGGCTGCTGGATTCCTTCCAAGTAGAAAATATGCCCAAGGAAACCACCTTTATCAGGGCTGGGGACCCGGTGGATACCATTTATTTTATTGGCAGCGGCATTATCAAGGGCACAGATTACAGAATCTTAGGGGTATCCTTTGATTTTATGATTTTTACGGATGTATATGCCTATGGGGGCATGGAGGTTATCATGGATTTTGATACCTATCAGACCTCCTTGCAGACTGTTACGGATTGTATCGTCTTGAAGATACCCAAGGGACAGTTTGCCAAATGGATAAAATCTGACATCTGGTCCTTGGGCCATGAGGCAAAGCTGATGGGGCAGTATCTACTGGAGCAGGCTCGCAACAATCGGGTTTTCCTGTTTTTGCAGGGGGCCGATAGATTGATTATGCTGTTGACCATTATGTATGAACAGTCGGAAGTGGTAGGGGAATTGACCATTGCCAATGATAGGCAGAAGCTGTCAGATTATACTGGTCTTAGCGTCAAAACCATTACCCGGGCTGTCCAAAAGCTGGAGTCTCAGGGGATGCTTAGCCGCTCTCGCAGTAAGCTAACTGTAAATCAACAGCAGTATGAGCTAATGAAGGAAAGTCTGGCAGAGATTTTGGAAGCAGAGACATAGGGAAAATAGGAAAAAGAGCAGGTATTAGATAAGAGGGGGAGCTTATTATGCAGAACTATTCAGGTGAAGAAGGATTACAGTATCATGTACAGATTCGTCCAGGGGATGTAGGTAAATATGTTATTTTGCCGGGAGATCCTAAGCGCAGTGCCAAGATTGCAGCACATTTTGATGATGCCAAGTTGATTGCTGATAACAGAGAGTATGTTACCTACACTGGTTATCTTGATGGGGAAAAGGTTAGCGTAACCTCTACCGGTATTGGCGGACCATCTGCTTCTATTGCTATGGAGGAGCTGGTAAAATGCGGTGCAGACACCTTCCTGCGGGTAGGTACCTGTGGCGGTATTGATTTGGATGTTAAGGGTGGCGATATTGTAGTTGCTACTGGTGCTATTCGCATGGAGGGCACCAGCAAGGAGTATGCCCCTATTGAGTTCCCTGCTGTGGCAGATTTGGATGTTACCAATGCTTTGGTAAAGGCCTGCAAGACCTTGGGCATGAATTACCATGCTGGTGTGGTACAGTGCAAGGATGCCTTCTATGGTCAGCATGATCCTGAGATTATGCCAGTAAGCTATGAGCTTTTGAACAAATGGGAAGCTTGGAAGCGTTTGGGCACAAAGGCTTCTGAAATGGAATCTGCAGCTTTATTTATTGTAGCCAGCCATTTGAAGGTACGCTGCGGCTCTGATTTCCTGGTAGTAGGCAATCAGGAGCGGAATGCTCTGGGCATGGAGAATCCTATTGTCCATGATACAGAGGCGGCTATCAAGGTGGCTGTTGAGGCTATTCGTACTTTGATTAAAGAAGACAAGAATAAATAAGGGCAGCGGAGGACAAGGTAATGCAGTTAGCATTTAATTTATTAGGCATTTTGGTAGTCTTTGGCATCTGCTGGCTTCTTTCCTGGCAACGGAAGTCCATTAACTGGAAGCTTATTGGCAAGGCCTTTGTCATTCAGCTGTTGTTGGCTGTGTTTATTGTAAAGGTTCCTTTGGGACAGCAGGTTATTTCCATTCTTTCTGATGGAGTTACTGCTGTAGTTAATTGCGGTAAGGATGGCGTATCCTTTGTCTTTGGTGATTTGGCAGATACCTCAAAGATGTTTGTCTTTGCTGTATCATCTCTGGGAAATATTATTTTCGTATCTGCTTTGGTAGAGTTCCTTTACTATATTGGTGCTTTGGGCTTTATCGTTACTCATTTGGGACGGTTGGTCAAGAAGCTGGTAGGCTCCACAGAGGTAGAGAGCTTTGTGGCTACAGCCAATATGTTCCTGGGCCAGACCAGCAGCCCTGTATTGATTAGCAAATACATTGGCCGGATGACGGAAAGTGAGATTTTTGTTATCCTGGTGGCTGGTATGGGTAGTATGGATGTGTCCATTCTTACCGCCTATGTATCTATGGGTATTCCAATGGATTATCTCCTGATGGCCAGCATGCTGGTACCAGTAGGCAGTATTCTCATTGCCAAGATGATTCTGCCTGAGATGGAAACCTGTAACAATGTGGATAATCTGAAGATTGATAACAAGGGTGGCAATACCAATGCTATCGAAGCCATTATGAATGGTGCCGGTGTAGGTCTGCAGGTAGTTCTGGGTATCTGCGTGGCTCTGATTGCGGTTATCGGCATGGTGGCTTTGGTAAATATGATTCTGGGCTTTGCTGGGCTTAGTCTGGAAATGATTTTCGGCTATGTATTCTGTCCATTTGGCTATCTCATGGGCTTTGATACTGTGACTGCTATGCAGGAAGGTACTTTGCTGGGCCAGAAGCTGGCTCTTAACGAGTTCGTGGCCTTTGGTACTCTGGGAGCTTATATCAGCACCTTGGATTCCAGAACTGCTATGATGTGTGCTATTTCTCTGGCAGGTTTTGCCAATGTCAGCAGCATGGGTATCTGCATCGGTGGTATTGGTGCATTGTGTCCTGAGAAAAAGGGTGTGCTTTCCCGGATTGTAGTTCGTGCGATGCTGGGCGGTATGCTGTTAAGCATTCTCAGTGCTATGCTTTGCGGTTTAGTAGCGTTGTTCTAAAATAAGTTAAGGCAAGGACATGGTATAATAATCTAAAGGGTTGTTATACCATGTCTATTATAAAGATATATGGAAAGCGGGGTTGAAAAATGAGCGGAAAAAAATATAAGCGGATTTTTACCATTGTAATTGATTCACTGGGGGCTGGCGCCATGCCGGATGCCGCAGAATATGGTGATGCAGGAACTGATACCCTGGGCCATATTTCCGAAAGTGTGGATAGCTTTGTCATTCCAAATTTGCAGAAGCTGGGCATGGCCAATCTCCATCCTCTGAAGCAGGTGGAGGCAGTGGCAAAGCCTTTGGCTCATTATGGCAAATTGCGGGAGGCCAGCACAGGCAAGGATACTATGACAGGTCATTGGGAAATGATGGGTTTGCATATTACCAAGCCTTTCAAGACCTTTACCGATACCGGTTTTCCACCAGAGCTGATTGCAGAGCTGGAAAAGCGTACTGGTCACAAGGTTATTGGCAACAAGGCGGCCAGTGGTACGGCTATTTTGGATGAGCTGGCAGAGGAAGAAATTGCTACAGGTCATATGATTGTATATACTTCGGCAGATTCTGTGCTGCAGATTTGTGGTAATGAGGAAACCTTTGGCTTGGAAGAGCTTTATCGCTGCTGTGAAATTGCCAGAGAAATTACCATGAAGGATGAGTGGAAGGTAGGCCGTATTATTGCCCGTCCTTATGTAGGCAAGAAAAAGGGCGAGTTCAAGCGTACCAGCAACCGTCATGACTATGCCTTGAAGCCTTATGGCAGAACAGCCCTGAATGCCTTGAAGGACAAGGGTTATGATGTGATTTCCGTAGGGAAGATTGCGGATATTTTTGATGGTGAGGGCATTACTGAGGCTAACAAGTCTAAAAGCTCTGTCCACGGCATGGAGCAGACCATTGAAATAGCCCAGAAGGATTTTACAGGCTTGTGCTTTGTAAATCTGGTGGATTTTGATGCACTGTGGGGCCATCGGAGAAATCCAGAGGGCTATGCTCAGGAGCTGGAAAAATTCGATGTGAAGCTGGGGGAATTATTGCCATTGCTAAGAGAGGATGATTTGCTGATTATTACGGCAGATCACGGCAATGATCCAACCCATATCGGTACGGATCATACTAGAGAAAAGGTGCCATTTATTGCCTATTCTCCATCTATGAAGGAAAATGGCCAGTTGCCAGAAAGCGATACCTTTGCGATTATTGGTGCAACTATTGCAGATAATTTTGGCGTGGATATGCCAGAAGGTACGATAGGTTATTCTGTTTTAAATAAATTGATTTAAGGAGAAGGGTTTATGGATAAAAAGGAAGTTTTAAGCAAGGTAGATCATACACTGCTGGCTCAGGTGGCTACCTGGGGAGATATTAAGCAGATTTTGGATGATGCAATGAAATATGAGGTTGCCTCTGCCTGTATACCTGCTGCTTATGTAAAGCAGGCGGCAGAATATGTTCAGGGCAAGCTGGCTATCTGTACCGTTATTGGTTTCCCTAATGGTTATAGCACTATGGCAACCAAGGTTTTTGAGGCTGGGGATGCTGTGGACAATGGAGCCGATGAGGTTGATATGGTTATCAATATTGGCTTCCTGAAGGATGGCCGCTATGATGAGGTGGAGGAGGAAATTCGCCAGATTCATCAGGCCTGCAAGGGCAAGCTGTTGAAGGTTATTATTGAAACCTGCCTTTTGACTGAGGAAGAAAAAATCAAGGCCTGTGAGCTGGTAACCAAGGCTGGGGCGGAGTATATCAAAACCTCTACTGGCTTCTCTACTGCTGGTGCTACCTTTGAGGATGTAAAGCTGATGCGGGAGCATGTAGGTAAGGATGTGAAGGTAAAGGCTGCGGGTGGTATTTCCTCCTTTGCAGACGCGGAGAAGTTTATTGAGCTGGGCGCTGACCGTCTGGGTACCAGCCGTTTGGTAAAGATTATGAAAAGCGAGGGCTGATTATGACTAATGCAGAGCTGATTGCAGAGGCAAAAAAGGCGAGACTTTATGCCTATACACCTTATTCTCATTTTCAGGTAGGGGCGGCTTTGGAAACCAAGGCTGGCAAAATCTATCATGGGTGTAATATTGAAAATGCTGCCTATGGACCTACTAACTGTGCTGAGAGAACAGCATTCTTCAAGGCTGTTTATGAAGGAGAAAGAGAATTTACCCGAATCGCCATTGTAGGCGGGCCAGAGGGACAGGAGGCCAATGCTACCTGTGCTCCTTGTGGTGTATGCCGTCAGGTAATGCGGGAATTCTGCACTCCAGATAGTTTTGAGATTGTTCTGGACGATGGCAAGGGGGGAGAGCTGGTTTACACATTGGAGCAGCTTTTGCCAGAAAGCTTTGGGCCAGAGGATTTGGGTAAATAAAATCAGATATGGGTACTGCCTCTCAATCTTGGGAGGCAGTATTTTTGTGGTAAAATTTTGAATTTGCTTGTGAAAGATGTTAAAATTATAGATAATGGGTGTTGGTGTCATTTTTTGATGGGACAAGAGAATATTTGGTTTTTAGGTGAAAAATATGGAAATTTTAGAGTTGAATGAGGATTTGGTGATTGGGGCTGGCGGTCACAAAAAAGTATATATTGATCCCCGTGATAACAAGCGTTGTGTTAAAATTCTCCTAGAGGAAAAATGCGAGGATTGGGACCGGGAGAAAAAGTATCGGGAGATACGGAAGGCTAGAGGCCAGCAGGGGATGATGCTGCCGGAGTATTATGGGGAAATTGCCACTAATCTGGGGACAGGATATGTATTTGAGCGGATTGTGGATTTTAATGGAGAAAATAGCAAGGACATTGGGGAATTTTTGCGTACTGCTAAAGAAGTGCCCAGTCCTTTGGAAATAGAGTATTTGGTTAAGCGGTTTTTCTATGGGATGCTGGCGGAGAAAATTATTGTAACCAATGCGGAGTATTGTAATTTTTTGGTGCAGAGAGTAACGCCTCATTTGAATCAAATTCGAGTGGTGGATAATATTGGTAGTCATATTATTGTACCAATTGATTGCTATATTGATAGTCTGGCAGATAAGCATATCAAAAGATATTTTGTCCGCTTGTTGTATGAGATTTATAGGGATTTTCCTAACCTGATGCCTAGAGAGCAGTTTGAGAAAATCGTGGATTTTGTGCGTAATTTCTGAGTAAACGAAAACAGGTCTGAATTATTCGGGCCTGTTTTTTTACATTTATTTTACAAAAACCTTCTAATGGATTTTACATTCAGGGGTTAATATATTCCTAGATTTCCAAGGAGATTAGTTATTAGGAATAATTTTATCAAGGAGAGTGTAAAAAAGATGAAGAAGTTTTTACTGGTTGTAATGTCCATTATGATGATGGGCCTGACATTGGTGGGTTGTGGCAGTGATACTGCTGAGAAGGGTGCTGGTCTTAGCGGTGCGGTTTCCACCAACGGCTCTACTTCCATGGAGAAGGTTATTGGTATTTTGTCTGAGAAGTTTATGGGTGATAACAAGGGGGTTACCATTACCTATGATGCTACTGGTTCCGGTACTGGTATTGAGGCTGTAAGCAAGGGTTCCACTGATATTGGTCTTTCCTCCCGTGCTTTGAAGGACAGCGAGAAGGCAAAGGGCCTGAAGGAGACTACCGTAGCTCTGGATGGTATTGCCATTATCGTCAATGAGAACAGCCCTATTAACGATTTGAAAACCGAGGATGTAGCTGCCTTGTTCAATGGTCAGGTTACTGACTGGAGCAAGCTGGGCGGCAAGGCTGGCCAGGTAGCTGCTATTGGCCGTGAAGCTGGTTCCGGTACTCGTGACGGTTTTGAGTCCATTACCAAGACCAAGGATAAGTGCAAGCTGACTCAGGAGCTGACTTCCACAGGTGCTGTTATTGAGGCTGTAAAGAATAGCGAGGGTGCTATTGGTTATGCTTCCTTTGCTTCCGTTGAGAATCAGAAGGGTATCAAGGTTTTGAAGATTAATGGTGTAGAGTGCACCGAGGATAATATTGCTAACGGCAGCTATGTAATCCAGCGTCCATTTAACCTGATTACCAAGGAAGGCACCAAGTTGAGCGAGGCTGCTCAGGCATTCTTCGACTTCATGACCTCCAAGGCTGCTGCTGAGCTGATTTCCCAGGCCGGTGCAGTACCTACTGCGAAATAAAAGAGGTCTAGCGCGATATGAAAAACAAAACTAAATGGCAGGAGCTCACCGAAAAAGGTATCAACGCTGTGTTCATGCTTTGCGGTATTGTGGCAGTAGTTTTCGTCCTTTGTATCACAGTACATCTGGTTATTGCCGGCCTGCCAGCTATTATGAAAATAGGTTTGCCAACCTTTCTCTTTGGCACTACCTGGCAGCCAACTGCTACCACAACAGAGCCGTCATTTGGTATTCTGCCATTCATCCTAACCAGCATCTATGGTACTGCCGGGGCAGTGCTGATAGGTGTCCCCATTGGCCTTTTGACCGCCATCTTTTTGGCCAAGGCCGCTCCGCCAAAATTCGCCAAGGTAATTCATACTGCGGTTGAGCTTTTGGCAGGCATCCCATCTGTAGTATATGGCCTTGTCGGCATGATTATACTTGTTCCAGGTATTCAGAGGGCCTTTGATTTGCCCTCTGGTGCCACCTTATTGGCAGCCATTATCGTGCTGACCATTATGATTTTACCATCCATCATCAACGTATCTGAGACTGCACTGCGGGCAGTACCTAGAGAATACGAAGAAGCTTCTATGGCGTTGGGAGCTACTGAGATGGAGACATTTTTCCGGGTAAGCGTTCCAGCTGCCAAAAGCGGTATTGCCGCAGCTGTGGTATTGGGTGTAGGCCGTGCTATTGGCGAGGCTATGGCCATTATCATGGTATCAGGCAATGTGGCTAATCTGCCGGGCTTGCTTACTTCTGTAAGGTTCATGACCACGGCCATTGCCTCGGAGATGGCTTATGCCGCCGCAGGTTCTCTGCAGCAGCAGGCATTGTTCTCCATCGGCCTGGTACTGTTCCTGTTTATTATGATGATTAACGTATTCTTGAATGTATTTGTCAAGGGAAGGAGGACAGCCTGATGGGTGAGAATGTTGCTGTAAGCCAGCCTGTAGCCCAGCCTACTGGCTTTTCCAAGCGTAAGCTGTGGAATCAAGGTGCCAAGGCCCTGATTTGGGGCAGTGCCATTTTGACCTGTGTGTTGCTGGTCTTTCTTATAGGCTACATCTTTTATAGAGGTGTACCCTATCTTTCCTGGGAGCTTTTGACCTCCCAGTCCAGTTATGTGAAGAAAACTATTGGCATTCTTCCTAACCTGATGAATACCCTGTATATTATCCTGGTGGCTATGGTTATTGTTTTGCCACTGGGCACAGGGGCTGCTATCTATCTGACGGAGTACGCTACTAACAAAAAGCTGGTTAAGTTGATTGAATTTGCTTCTGAGGCTCTTACTGGTATTCCTTCCATTATCTTTGGTTTGGCAGGCTTGGTTCTGTTTTCTGAAATGTTTGGTTTGAAGCAAGGTATTTTAGCTGGTGGTCTTACTTTGGTAATGATGGTACTGCCGGTTATTATTCGTACTACCCAGGAAAGCCTGAAAACAGTGCCTAATGCTTATCGTGAAGGTTCTCTGGCTATGGGTGCCAGCAAATGGCATATGGTACGTACTGTGGTACTGCCTAACGCTGTTGATGGTATTGTTACCGGTTGTATTTTGTCCATTGGACGTATTGTAGGCGAGTCTGCTGCGCTGTTGTTTACGGCGGGCTTTGGCCTGGTATTGAATGATTTCTTCACGGCGCTGGAATCCTCATCTGCTACCTTGACCGTGGCCTTGTATGTATATGCCAGCGAGCGTGGTGAAACCAACGTAGCCTTTGCTATTGCGGTTATTTTGATGACTCTTACCTTGATTCTGAACTTCTCTGCTAATTATGCAGCCAAGAAGTTGAAGAACTAAATCTGATGGGAGATTGTTATGGATACAATAATGGAAGTAAAGGACTTGAATCTGTGGTATGGGGATCATCATGCCCTCCACGATATTAACGTGGATATACCTAAAAATCAGATTACAGCCCTGATAGGTCCTTCTGGCTGTGGTAAGTCTACCTTTTTAAAGACTTTGAACCGCATGAATGATCTTGTTGAAAATGTAAAGATTACTGGTAATATTATTTACAATAATGAAAATATCTATGCACCAAAGGTTGATGTAACCTGGCTGAGAAAGAGAATCGGCATGGTGTTCCAGAAGCCAAATCCTTTCCCTATGAGCATCTATGATAATATTGCCTATGGCCCACGTACTCATGGTATTACCTCCAAGGTAAAGCTGGACAATATTGTGGAGAAATCCCTAAAGGATGCAGCTATCTGGGATGAGGTAAAGGATAGATTGAATACCTCTGCCCTGGGTATGTCTGGTGGTCAGCAGCAGCGTCTGTGTATTGCTAGAGCTTTGGCTGTGGAACCTGATATTCTTCTCATGGATGAGTCTACCTCTGCGCTGGATCCTATTTCCACTGGCAAAATCGAGGAGCTGGCTGTGGAGCTGAAGAAGAAATATACGGTGGTTATGGTTACCCATAATATGCAGCAGGCAGTACGTATTTCTGATTACTGTGCCTTCTTCCTGTTGGGAGATTTGGTGGAGTTCAGCAAGACAGAGGAAATGTTCTCTATGCCAAAGGATAGAAGAACAGAGGATTATATCACAGGGAGGTTTGGCTGATGAGATCTATGTTTGATCAGCAGCTGAAAACTCTGAACGAGGAAATGCTCTATATGGGCGGTCTTTGTGAGGATACTATTCAGCAGACCATTGAGGCTCTTATGTCTGGGGATGTGAAAAAGGCTCATGACTTGAATAATATGATGAGCCAGCTTACCCAGCAGGAGCGTAGTATTGAAAATATCTGCCTTAAGCTTTTGATGCAGCAGCAGCCGGTGGCTAGAGATTTGCGAACCATATCTTCTTCCTTGAAGATGGTAACAGATATGGAACGTATTGGTATTCAGGCCTGTGAGATTGCGGAGATTATTGCGGCGGGCAATGTGGTAAGAGCTACTGATAAGGTGGATTTTCAGGAGCTGTCTAATGAGGTTAGCCATATGGTGCAGATGGCGATGATGGCTTATGATAAAAAGAATCTGGATTTGGCAGATGAGGTTATCAAATACGATGATGTGGTGGATAAGCTTTTCTGTGATATTCGGGGAGATTTGATTAAGCAGCTGAAGGATGATACCAATGATGCAGAGTGCTTTATTGATATGCTGATGATTGATAAGTATTTTGAGCGTATTGGTGACCATGCCGTGAATATTGCCAGCTGGGTGAAGTTCTCTATTACTGGTGAGATTCAGATTGTAGAGTAAGCCGGAGAATATAAAAGCCTTAGAAACTGAAAGCAGTTTCTAAGGCTTTTTGCATAATGGGTAAAATTCTGATTTATCGAGTTACCTATCTCCTCAAATATTGTAAATAAAAGTCGTTATGTCAGTGGATTCTCGAAATACAGCCTGCGGTCATAACGACTTTTGCTCTGTCCGACTTAATGGCCCTACCTGAGGGTTTATCCTTACGCACAAATACCGCTTGTCGCTGAGCCAATTCACAGAGGCCGTA
>SAMEA104315422__coassemble_412_pt1 | contig 20911 bp, 16 predicted proteins | sample SAMEA104315422__metabat2_low_PE_041 | metagenome-assembled genome bin SAMEA104315422 (sample SAMEA104315422) | gut metagenome | biome: Monkey gut; feature: monkey-associated habitat; material: faeces | place: China | collected 2013
AGCAGCGTGAGGCACATCAATATAGCGCGAGCGTGCCTGTAAGGGTATATGTCATGCCTATAAAAATGTATATATAAATTGCCTCATGAGAGCTTTAGTACCACTAGGCGAGAAAAGTAGCGAGAGCGTGCCTGAAAGGGTACTCCCATATCGCCATATAAATAATTGATGTATTCGGCAAATCAGAATTAGCAAGCTATTAGGTAGAGGAAAACAAATATATTTATCTGGCAGGAGTGGTGGGAGGACTTTACGAAAAGGGAAAAATATAGTACAATTAAAAGACACTATAAAAGAAGAGGTGGACAATTTGAAAATTTTAGCCCGTCATCTCACCATAGATATGTACAAATGCAAGGCCTCCTGTTTTGGCAGTGCCCAGGAGCTTATGTCCAAGGTGAATGAGCTGCTGCAGGAGACTAAGCTTGAAATACTGAATACCATGAATCAGGAGATGCCAGACGGCCATATTGCTGTTATGGTGGTATTCCCAGAGGGGCACATGACCTTTCATGCTTTCCCTGAGCTGAGATATGTTTCTGCAGATACCTTCCTGTGTCAGCAGACTGCGGCACCAGAGCTTTTGTTTAACAGCTTCCGTCGTTATTTCAAGCCAGAAAAGACTAAGACAACCTTGTTGCGCCGGGGGGATTTTGGAGAGGTAAAGGACATGAAGCCCAAATACCAGACTCGTATGGCGCCGGTTCGCAAGATTCGTAATGCAGGCAGCAAGGTTATCCGAACCCTGACTCGCAAATCAAATTAAATAATTACTGTGTGTAGAATGTCCTTGATATGATTTAGATAGTATCAAGGGCATTTTTATCTTATGTCAAAAATTATCTGATAATGAGTATCCTTCATTGGTGAGTCAATATACATTGAAATATTGTTTCACGAGGATATTTTTTTACTGTAACATTATTACAGCTGTGCTGGAAAATATTGTTTTGGATAAAGATAATTGCTAGAATAAAATCAGAAAAGCTAAAGAGAATGCTTCATATTTTAGGTGAAAATAAAGGAGAAGATTGTCATGAAAAAAATTGTTTTACTTTGTTCCGCAGGTATGTCTACTTCTATGCTGGTAAAAAAAATGCAGGCTGCTGCAGAGGCTGAAAACTATGCTTGTGAGATTGCTGCCTATCCAATGGCTGAGGCTGGCGACAAGGCCGCCGATGCTGATGTAGTTCTTTTAGGGCCACAGGTTAGCTTTAATTTAGCCAAGGTTAAGTCACAGCTTCCAGGCAAGCCAGTAGATGCTATTGAAATGCGTATGTATGGCCGTATGGATGGCAAAGGTGTTTTGGCTTTTGCTAGAAAATTGATGGGCGAATAACTTTCGAATAACTATATAGAAAAAATGATTACTACATACAAAAGGAGTTCGGGGTTATGGGGATAGGAAAAATGATGTTGGCAGCAACTATTGGAGCGTTACTGCCTATGGGATGTTATGCAGGAACAGCGTTAGCTGCTTCTGATGGTATTCATGTGGATCAAGTTGGCTACCTCACTAATCATGCCAAGATAGCCGTGGTTTCATTAACGAATGCGGAAAATAGCTTTTGCCTGGTAGATGCAGTAACAGGTCAAAAAGTCTATGAAGGAAAAATAGGCGTTCAAAATAATGATGCCATATCAGGTGATAAAGTAGCCAAGGCGGACTTTTCGGATTTTAACCAGCCAGGCAGGTACAAGCTGGTAGTAGGCGACCAGGAATCTGCTGATTTTGCAATTGGCGATAATGTTTACGGTGTAGCAGCTCTGCAAAATTGGCGTTCCTATACCTTGTCCCGCACTAATACGCCTATGGAGGATGAGGTAACTGGCCTGAAAATTACCAGCGGCCATGCTCAGGATAAGGAAGCTCAGGTATATTTTACAGATAAGCTGAACAAAAAAGGCGATGTGGTAGATGTATCTGGCGGCTGGTATGATGCTGGTGATTATGGTAAATACACTACCACGGCAGCACTTGCAGCAGGGGAATTGATGCTGGCTTATGAGGCATCCCCAACAAAATTCTTTCAGGGACAGTTGTTCTTCCCTCAAGGAGTAAAGGAAGAGGCCATGCCAGATGCTCTTAGCGAGGTAAAATTTGAGCTGGAGTTCCTGAAGAAGATGCAGCGCAAGGATGGCAGTACCTTCCACAAAATATCTGGTGCGCAGTGGCCAGGCTTTGACAAATCCCCTGATACAGATACACAGCAGAGGTATATTTATAGTACCTGTACTGCCAGCACTGCTATGGCAGGTGCAGCTATGGCTATGGCTGGTCGTATCTATTCGGATTATGATAAAGATTTTGCCGACGATTGCCTCAAAAGAGCCAAGGCCGTTTGGAAATATCTGGCTAAGGAAAAGGAATCTATCTATAGAGTAGACGAGGGACAGGAAAGCGGTTCTGGACCATATAACGATACAGATGATGCTACTGAGCGCTGCTGGCTGGCTGCCGAGCTGTTTCGTACCACTGGAGATAAGAAGTACGAGAATTATCTTATGAAGCAGCAAAAAGATACTATTCTGCAGAAGCCAGGCTTCTTTACCTGGGATAATACTCTGGCTCTTGCTCAGTTCAGCTATGGCATGGCGGCCAACGCCAATCATGACTTCCAGCTTCAGGTAAGGCAGAAGCTGGTGGATTATGCTAATGATATTGCAAATACAATTAAGAATGATGGATATGGCTGCAGCCTAAAGGCCAATGAATATACATGGGCTTCTACGAAGAATGCTGTAACCAAGGGAGATATTCTCCTAATGGCTTATCAGTTTGAGGCAAAACCAGAATATATAGATGGAGCCTTGAATCAGATTCATTATATGTTTGGCCGTAATGCTCTCAACAAGAGCTTTATGACCGGTATTGGCGAGAATCCGCCAGAGCATCCTCATAATAGAATCCATGAAAGCACTGGTGTCTATGTGCCTGGACTTATGGTAGGAGGCCCGAATGCTGTGTCTGGAGGTGATCCGGATCAGACAAAATACATTGAGGAGTACAAACCAGCTCCTGCTAAATGTTATTTGGATGTATTGATGTCCTGGTCTACCAATGAATACGCCATTGATTATAACGGCGCAGGAATTTATGCCCTAAGCTATTTCATGCAGCCTGATAAATCAATTACAGCTAAGGATTTGAAGCTCAATAGATCCTTCCCTAAATGGAGCTTTGAATAGATATCCCATAATACCTCTCTGATTTTTACGAAAAAATACTGTCTTATTATTTTTGATAATAAGGCAGTATTTTTTGCTGGTAATCAAAAAATGTGGTAAAATTATCCTAGTTTGAAATAAATATTTTGTGCTTGCTAGGGGAGTTGAAAAGGTGTCAAGACTAATTAAACAACTGAAACAGCAGGATGGATTTTCTGATTCTGATAAGATGATAGCGGATTTTTTGTTGGATAATTATCGTGGATTAGCAGCTCTATCTACTAGGCAGCTGGCCAAGCTGACTTATACAAGTTCTGCGGCTATTGTGCGTTTTAGTCAAAAAATGGGATTTGAGGGGTATACAGATTTCAAGATTCAATTTATGGCAGAAATGATGCAATATGTAAGCCAGCCCCATAATGATGAGGAATTTAATGATCGGGATACAGTACGGATGATTATTGAAAAAGTTACTCATATGGAGATTAATGCCCTGCGGGATACACATCTACTGCTGCAGCCGGTGTTAGTGGTAAAGGCTATAGAGGCTATTAAGGCGGCGGAGCATTTGGATTTTTATGCTACGGATGATAATCTGAATATAGCTTCCTTGGCAGCAGCCAGTTTTATAATGGTGGATAAGAATTATACAATTGTTCAGTCCATAGCGCAGATGTATCTTATGGCAGCCAGCCGTAACAAGAAGCATCTTAGCATATTTATCAGCCGTACTGGTGAGAATAGAATGTTAGTGGATATGGCTAGAACAATCAGGGGCAAAGGTGATAAAATCTTACTGATAACTTCGGTTCCAGAAAGCAGTTTAGGCAAGCTGGCAGATATTGTGCTGCCAGTGGCGACAGTTAAGAAGCTGGAAGAGCTGGGGCCAAGGGTGTTCCTAGGTGGAGCTAAATATGTGATAGATGTGCTCTTCGCTTCCTTGGCAGCTTCCTGTGGCTTGCAGCATATTAACAGCAGGGATAGCTGGCTAAAGATACATTTCCAATATTAAATATAGATTTGGAGTCCTATGTGCAAGCATGGGGCTTTTTTTTGTGGCAAAAATAGGGTAATTTGTTTTAGCGTTACAGGTTGAAAATATAATATGTGTAACGCTGTTTCAGTATTGTTTTTAAGTAGTTACAGCAGATTTAACTTGTGCTATCCTAAAAATGTAGATAAAAATAAGAGCTATAGTGGCCGTGATAAGGGGATTTGGCACTATGTTCAAAAGAGAAATAAAAGGAGAGTATTTGTCAATGTTAAAGGGAAAGAAAAAGGTACTGGCAGCACAGGTACTGCTGGGGCTGATGATAGCAGGCAATGCATACGCAGCTACAGATGTAGAGGTAACAGGAGAAGGAGCTTCAGGCGGTTGGGGTACGATAACGGCAGATGATAGTGCGAATAAGGTTCTTGCAGGAGATTGGAGCTATATAACATCTAAGCCTGAAGGGAATCCAAATGATAATTTTGGAGCTGTTTTGGGAGATAAATTGCTGTTAAAGAACACTGATAAGATAGATGGGTATAATATAACGATGAATGCTGGCATTTCTGGCAGTAATATAACCCTGATTAAAGGCAAAAAGGTAACAAATAACACAATTACTATTGGAGAAGGCTGGCCAAGAAAAATAGACTTATGGGGCCCAACAGAAATTTCCAATGTTTTTGCTGGTTCTGAGGAATCCAGTGGCAATAAATTGAGGCTCGGAGTATTGGAAAGTGGTTCCTCTGATATAGAGCTTGTGAATATTGGCGAGCAAAATGATATTGAATTGATTGGTGGTACTGGCAATAATACAACGGCTAATTATGAGAAGATGGCTTTTGTTGGACGCAATTTGATTTTAAGTGACAATGATGGTACAGACAAAATCAAATCTGCGGCGATGAATGGCGATATTAAAGCTGTTCGTGCTTTGAATGTTACAGAGGGGATTTCAGCTGGTGGTGATATTATTGCTGAAGGCGGATTAACTGCTGGAAAGGGCATTTCTGCAGGTGGTAGTATTACTGGTGGTGCCTTGAAGGCTGCTAGTATTTCTGCAGGTGATTTTATAGAATCTACAGGTGATATTATAGCAGATACCTTGATAGGCAATGGTATTTCTGCCAAGGGTGCTATCAAAATCCAAGGAGCTATAAATGCTTTAAATGGTTCTTCCATGAATAGAGTTGCTGGAGGGGATATTAGTGCTAATACTATTACTGCTGGGAGCATTAATGCAAGTAGTGTAACTGTTAATGGAGATATTACTACAGGCAGTATAAATGTTACAGGCAATGTAGAAGGTGCAAATATTACTATTAATAATGGTGCCTCAAATGTTGGTGGTACATTAAAGGCTGATGGTACATTAAAAATTGAGGGTAATAGTAAATTGAATGCTGGAAAAATTCAGCTTACTGGCAACGATAAGCTGAAGATTAATTCCACAGCTACAGGTACCATTTTATCTGCTGGAAGCGTAGTAGATAGTAGCGGTAATGCTATTGATATTAGCCAAGCCGTTAATACTAGCAACACAACTACCAAGACAGAGGGATTATTTACCAAGGTGTATGGTACAGCTGTATCAGGAAGTTCTGTAACAAGTGGTGTTGTGGGTACTACACTAAACGAAAACTCCAAATCTGTGGTGGAAACTCAGATTGCTTCCCTGGCAGGAGTCATTACATCTGCTGATTTGTTGTCTAATGCAGGCTTTAGCAATGCTTCTCAGGCTGTACAGCAGTCCAATGCTGAAGGTGGTTCAGCTCGAGAGATGGTTCCTTATGCAGCTGTAGGCTATGGCAATATGCGTCAGGAATCTGGTTCCCATGTAGATGTACAGGGCTCTGCCTTTAATATCGGTTTTGCTAAGGAAGTAAAGAATGGCAGTGGCAAACTGCTCTTTGGCCCTATGATTGAATATGGTCGTGGCAGCTATGAATCTTATTTGGATGATGGCACCAAGGGAGATGGTAATACTCAGAATTTTGGTCTGGGTGTAATGGCTCGTCAGAATAATGATAATGGCACATATTATGAAGGTTCTCTCCGCTATGGCAAGCTTACCAGCAATTACAACAGTGGGGATTTGGGTGCTGATTACGATACAGATGCCAATTATTGGGGTGCTCATCTTGGCTTGGGCAAGGTATTCCAGCTCAATGATAAAAACTCTATTGATACCTACTGCAAGTTCTTCTATACCAATCAGGGCAGTTCTTCTGCCAATATTTCAGGCAGTAATGTAGAGTTTGATGCGGTTAAATCCAAGCGTTCCCGCCTGGGCTTCCGCTTTAATCATGCTACCAGCGATGTACGCAGCATTTATGCTGGCTTGGCTTGGCAGCATGAGTTTGATGGTTCTGCTTGTGCTACTGTGGATGGTTATAGTACGCCTAGTCCATCTATCAAGGGTAATAGCATGATGGTAGAGCTTGGTGTAAATGTTGCGCCTAAATCCAGCCCTGTATCCTTTGATCTTGGGGTATCTGGCTGGGCAGGCAAGCAGAAGGGCTATTCTCTGAATGCCAATATGCTTTGGAGCTTCTAATTTTGCAACCTCATTTTTTATTATACCCCTGGCTGCGGCTGGGGGTATTTTATTGTTTTGGATTATTGTATCAGTGTTACAGAGAGGGAATTAATCAATGTAACATCGTTTAGATGTGTTTCAGAAATATTGAGGCTGGATAATGTTTTTGTTATATTAGAATTGTAAGAAGGGATTGAATCAGAGAGAGTTCTGGTACAAGCAATTATTTTTTTAGTAGGAGGAGAGTATATATGTCAAGAGAGGAAATGTTTAACAAATTCCTTGAAGTAATGAATCGTTTTGCTCAAATAAAGGCAATTGTGGCCGTAAAGGATGGTTTTATTATGACCACGCCTTTTACTATTTGCGGTTCACTGTTTCTGCTTGTTGCCTGTCTGCCTATTCCAGGTTGGAATGAGCTGATGAGTGGTTTGTTTGGTGAGAATTGGGCAGCTCCATTATTCGCTGTATGTGGTGGTACCTTTAATATTTTGGCCTTGGTTGTGGTGTTGTGTGTAACCTACAAATATGTGGCTAATGAGGGACTGGATGGCATGACTGCTGCGGGGCTGGCTCTGGCTGCCTTTGTTATCATTATGCCTCCTGAAGTAGTATTGGATGATGGTACTGTAGTAGGCAATGTTATTCCTAAGAACTGGGCTGGCTCTAATGGTATTATTACTGCTTTGGTGGTAGCCTTTACTACCAGCTGGATTTATTGCTACTGTGTCAAGAATCACATCGGTATCAAAATGCCGGATGCAGTTCCTGGCGGTGTAGTAAGAGCCTTTGAGGCCTTGACACCTGGCTTCCTTATTTTTCTGTTGGCTTCTGTTATCTGGGGACTGTGTCATTTTGCTGGTCAGACTACTGCTCCAGAATTGGTTTTCAGCCTGATTCAGACTCCATTGCAGAGCCTTACTGATACCCTGGTAGGTGGTTCTGTTATTGTTGGTCTGCAGAGTTTGTTGTTCTGGGCTGGTATTCATGGTCCTAATGTTGTAAATGGTGTAGCTACTCCAATGATGATGGCTAATACCTTGGATAATCAGGCACTTTTGGATGCTGGACAGAGCCTGCTGAACAATCCAGCAGCTAAGTTCATGACCATGCAGGTAAATGATGTGTTTGTAAAATCTGGTGGATGCGGTTTGACTCTGGGCTTGATTATTGCCAGCTACATGGTTGCCAAATCCGAGCAGCTGACCTCTCTGATTAAGATGGCAACTGTTCCTGGTATTTTCAATATTAACGAACCTATTATCTTTGGTTTGCCAATCGTATTTAACCCATTCCTGTTGGTACCATTTATTCTGGTTCCTCTGTTGGCTTTGATCATAACTTATACAGCCATGATGATAGGTTTCCTTTCTCCAATGGGTGCTGTGCAGGTGGTGCTGTGCAGGTACCTTGGACCACGCCTCCTATTATTGCAGGCCTTCTATTGGATGGCTGGCAGGGAGCCGTAATTCAGATTATCAATCTGGTCATGGCAGTGTTGGTTTATCTGCCGTTTGTAAAAAAGATGGATGCAAGTATGCAGGAAGAAGAAAAGCAGCAGGCTGCTGAGGAGGCATAATGATGAATAATAAAAGATTATTGGCATTAACATTAACATTAGCATTAGGTATGTCTACCGCTACGGCTATGGCTGCCGAGGCAGAGGAGAGTGCACCTCTTTCTGAGGAAGCTTTTAATGATGTACCTGAGGGACATTGGGCATATAGCGCCTTGGAAGTTCTGTCCAAGGATGGCGTGCTGGAGGGCTATCCAGATGGCTCCTTCAAGGGTGATGAGCCTATGACGCGTTACGAGATGGCCAAGATTATTGCCAATGCCTACAAGGGTGGCAGCTTTGCTGATGATGCCTTGATTGACGGTGTGAGACAGGAGTTGTCTGGCGAACTGAAAACCTTGAAGAAGGTAGATAGACAGGTTAAGAAAAACACCAACTCTATCAAAAAACTGGAAAACTTTGTAGATAGATTTGAATTTGGCGGTATTGGCCAGGTTCGTTACGAAAATAACAATGGTCGAAGCTATGATAATCAAAACGACAATGATCGTTATTATATGGATCTGAAAACCAATTATAAAGTAAATGATGATTGGAAGGTTTGTACTGAGTGGGAGATTAACCATAATTACGCTAACTATCGCAATTTTAAGGATGCTATTAATCAGGGCAATGATCCAAAGAATCCAATTTACGTTGGCGGTGGCCGTGCTGATAGCAAATTCTATCCTCGCCTTTGGATGGAGGGTAATCTTAATAAAAAGCTCTCCTTGGATATTGGTCGCAAATGGCGTGGCCTGGGCTTCCAGGTTATGGCTGTTGGCGAGGAAATGGATGGACTTACCTTGAATTATAAACTGAATGACAATGATTTGGCTGCCAAGGCATTCTATTGGAAACCAAATAAGAAGGATGTCAATCAGTTGGCCATCAGCGGTATTGGTATTGGCGGTACTGTTGGTCATGGTACCCAGCTGCAGGCTCATTATGCAGTGGCCAATGTGGAAAAGACAGGCAGTACTGTAGGCTATAAAGAGTATTATCATCCATCAGCTTCAGGCGATCCACATGGAAACTTAAAAACATATCCTAATAGGTGGGAACATGGCAATCGCATGTTTACGGTCAGCATGCTGCAGAACTTTGCGCCAAATCTGTATCTGTGGGCAGATTACAGCCGTACCAACGCAGATGATCAGAACAATGCTACAGCACTCAAGGTAAGCTACAAGTGGACCAATCTGGATGATCCTGGTTCCTTCCACCTTTATGGCAGATACCACAATTACAAGGCGCATGGACGCTGGGTTGGCGACACTTGTGACAGCCTGTGGCTGGATGGCTCCACTGGCTGGACCTTTGGCGGCAAATATGTTGTTGCCAAAAATGTTGAAGCAGAACTGTGCTATGGTTGGTCCAGCGCAACAGATGAGGCTTCTAACAATGCTGATTATACTCGCCGTGTATGGCGTGGCCAAGTGGATTTCCACTTCTAAATTTGTGCGTAACGGTCCTGTCAGTTTGGCAAAGGCCAGGCTGACAGGAATATGTTTTAGGGAGTATTAGTACATGGAACAAAATGAAGAACTTGAAATGCAGGTATTTCAGATTATTTCTGCAGTAGGTACAGCTCGCAGCTGTTATATAGAGGCAATTCATGCTGCCAAGGATAAAGACTATGAGCGGGCAGCAGAATTACTAAAAAAAGGAGATGTCTCTTTTGCCGAAGGTCATGATTCTCATCTGGAGCTTTTGGGACGAGAGGCTGAGGGAGAGGCTGTAGCCTGCCTTTTGGTTATGCATGCAGAGGATCAGCTGATGAGTGCTGAGGCTTTTAAGCTGGTGGCTCAGGAACTGATTGACGTATATAAGGAAATTGATAAAAAATAATTTTTGTATGAGGGGGAATTTTTATGAAGATGAAGAAAATAGCTAGCGTTGTGGCTGCAGGTGTAATGGCTATGGGGATAGGTGCTTCTTTAGCTCCTGCTGGTGTGGCTTTTGCGGATAGTCCTTATTGTGCTACTGTAGAGAAGGCAGCACCTGAGAATGGTTTTTTCTTTGATTTTGCTAAGAAAATGCCTAAGGAGGCTCAGGCTTCTCATGGCTGGTGCAATGGCTCTATGTTTGATACTAACTGGTACAAGGATAATGTGACCTTTAACAGTAAGCGTATGCAGCTGAATCTGGATGTTGAGGATGGCCCAGGCTGGGCAATTCCTGGCATAAACTATTCTGGAGCTGAATTCCGTACTCTTAATCAGAATAGATATCATTATGGATTATATGAGGTTTGTATGAAACCAGCTAAGAGTGATGGTATCGTTTCTTCTTTCTTTACCTATACTGGTCCTTATGATGAGCCAAAGACTCAGTGGGATGAAATTGATATTGAGTTCTTGGGTAAGGATACTACCAAGGCTCAGTTTAATTATTTTGTTGATAGCCAGGGCAACCATGAGTATCTCTGTGACCTGGGCTTTGATGCTTCTGAAGATTTCCATGTTTATGCTTTTGATTGGGAGCCAGATGCTATTACCTGGTATGTGGATGGCAAGGAAGTACACAAGGCTGTTGGCAATCTGCCTGTAACTCCTAGCATGGTTATGGCCAATCTGTGGGCCGGCAAGGGTGTAGATGAATGGCTGAATCCAGTAGATGATTCAAATTTCCCAGTACAGGCAGAGTACAAGTGGATGAAGTATACTCCGTCTGAGAAGGCTAACAAATAAGGAGTAAAGAAATATGGCATTTCCAAAGGGTTTTTTATGGGGTGGTGCAATAGCCGCCCATCAGGCAGAGGGAGCTTGGAATGAAGCTGGTAAAGGACCTAGCGTGGCTGATGTGATGACTGGCGGCAGTCCCGATGTGAAGCGGGAGATTACAGATGGTGTTTTGCCGGGGAAAAATTATCCAAATCATGAGGCTATTGATTTTTATCATCACTATAAGGAGGATATTGCCCTTCTGGCTCAGATGGGCTTTAAATGCTTCCGTACCAGTATTGCTTGGACTCGTATTTTTCCTCAGGGAGATGAGTTAGAGCCAAATGAGGCTGGTCTGCAATTCTATGATGATTTGTTTGATGAGATGCTAAAGCATGGCATGGAGCCTGTGGTAACCCTGTCTCATTTTGAGATTCCTCTGCATCTTGCCAAAAAGTATGGCGGCTGGCGGGATCGTCGCATGATTGAGTTCTTTGTACGCTTTGCAACTACTTGCTTTGAGCGTTATAAAGACAAGGTTAAGTATTGGATGACCTTCAATGAGATTAATAATCAGCGTGAGGTTATCGGTGCTATGAGCGAGCATCATGCCTTTCAGGATTCCGGTCTGACCTATAAGGAAGGGGAAGATCGCTATCAGGCTATGTACCAGGCTGCACATCATGAGTTTGTGGCCTCAGCCTTGGCTGTTAAGGAAGGACATTGCATCAATCCTGATATGTATATTGGCTGTATGATTGCTATGTGTCCTGTATATCCTGCTAGTGCCAAGCCATTGGATCAGATTGCTGCGTTGAAAGAAATGGATAGGACATTTGTTTTTGCTGATGTACAGTGCCGGGGACATTATCCAAGCTATATTCTGAAGGAATGGGAGCGTTTTGGCACAGAAATCAAAATGGAGCCTGAGGATCTGAAAATTATTAAGGAAGGTCAGGTGGACTATATTGCCTTCTCTTATTACATGAGCTTTGCAACTGAATTTACTTCAGATGAGCATCGCCATGTAGGCAGGGAGGTAAAGAATCCATTTGTCAAGGCTAATGATTGGGGCTGGCAGATTGACCCTGTAGGCATCCGTTATAGCCTTAATGTACTGCAAGAGCGTTATGAACTGCCTATGATGATTGTGGAGAATGGTATCGGTCTGCATGAGAAGCCTGAGGCTGATGGTATGATTCATGATGATGCCCGTATAGAATATTTTGCTAATCACATTGCTGAGATGAAGAAGGCAGTGGAGCTGGATGGTGTTACCCTGTTGGGCTATTGTCCGTGGGGGCCTATTGATATTGTTTCTGCCAGCACTGGTGAAATGGACAAGCGTTATGGCTTTATCTATGTGGATAAGAATAACAAGGGCGAAGGTACCCTGGAGCGCAGTCCAAAGAAGTCATTCTACTGGTATAAGAGGGTTATTGATACCAACGGAGAAAACATTTCCAAGGATATTGAAGTAAATATGTAACTATTAGGACATGATGATAATATACAGGTGGGAAGCTGTCTGGATATTGTCATCATGTTTTTATTGCATAATTATATTATCTTATGTTAAAATGTTTTCCTGTAAACTTGTAAATCTTGTAAATTTTGAAATTAGGGGGATTGGACATGGCACGGGAATCTTTTAACTCACGGCTGGGATTTATTCTGGTTAGTGCAGGATGTGCTATTGGTATTGGCAATGTATGGCGTTTTCCTTTTATTACAGGGGAAAATGGCGGTGGTTTCTTCGTATTATTTTATTTGTTGTTTTTGGTGGTTATGGGACTGCCAGTGCTGACTATGGAGCTGGCGGTAGGCAGAGGCAGCCGCAAAAGCGCGGTTAGTGCCTATAGAACCTTGAAGCCTGACAATAGCCTGTGGACTCTCCATGGCTGGGCGGCCTTGCTGGGCTGTGTTATGCTGATGCTGTACTATACCACGGTATCAGGCTGGATGACGGCCTATTTCTTCAAATTTCTTACGGGAGAATTTGCCAGCGGTATGTCTGTAGAGGCTGTAGGCAATGTTTTTGGCAATATGTTGGCAGATCCTGTATATATGGGCTTTTGGACAGTTTTAACCGTAGTTTTTGGCTTTTTTATCTGCAGCTTTGGTTTGCAAAAGGGCTTGGAGCGGGTAACCAAGATTATGATGGGAGCTTTGCTGGTATTGATTTTGGTTTTGGCTCTTCATTCTCTTACCTTGGATAAGGCGGCAGAGGGGATGAAATTCTTCTTGATGCCTAACTGGGAGGCTGTGGAGAAGGTTGGCTTGGGCAATGTTTTGACTGCGGCTATGAATCAGGCTTTCTTTACCTTGTCTCTGGGTATTGCGGCTATGGAGATTTTTGGCAGTTATATGTCTAAGGGTAGAGCCTTGGCTGGGGAAGCAGCCCGGATTTGCGCTCTTGATACCTTTGTGGCTATTATGGCTGGTGTTATTATTTTCCCTGCCTGCTTTTCCTTTGGTTTGCAGCCAGATGCAGGCCCATCTCTGATTTTTGTTACCCTGCCTAATGTATTTGTCAATATGGCTGGAGGACAGATTTGGGGGGCTTTGTTTTTCCTGTTTATGACCTTTGCCAGCCTGTCTACAGTATTGGCTGTTTTTGAAAATATTATTGCCTTGTTTATTGATACCTTTGGCTGGAAGCGGGGCAAGGCAGTAATTCTAGGCGGAATTTTGATTCTGTTTGGCAGTATGCCTTGTGTATTCGGCTTTAATATCTGGAGTGATATGACCATTATTGGGGCTAGAGGTGTGCTGGACAGTGAGGATTTCCTGGTCAGCAATATACTTTTGCCGGCTGGATCTTTGGTTTATCTGCTTTTCTGTACTACCCGCTGGGGCTGGGGCTTTGACAATTACCTCAAGGAAGCCAATACCGGTGAGGGGTTGAAGATTGGCCGCTGGCTGAAGCCTTATTTGCAATATGTACTGCCGGTGCTGTTGTTCTTTATCTTCATTCGGGGATTGATTTAACGCGTGGCGAATAGGGCGATAATTGTTACCTATAGATGCGGTGAGGCAAAACATTTACTTATAAAAAAAACGGAAGTCGCCAGGCTTCCGTTTTTGTATGGGCAAATATGAAATTATTTTTAGGTAAGGGGCAAAAGTCTTTCCCGCAGCTGCTGGGCGGTTTGCTCCCGATTGGTAGGGCTGAGATGGATATTGTAGCCAATGAAGATAGGGGAGGTTGGGTAGCGGGGCATGAGCCGTACATGAACCCGTCCCTGATAGATGTAGAAGAAAATGTTGTAGCTAAAGCTGTCCCGTTGATGAATTGCTTTGAGATAGGCTACTGCTCCCTGGATAAAATCAGCAAAGGTGTAAATTGCTTTTACCAGAGGAAATGGGGCGGGAGTCTGCTCCTTGTCCTTGCCAAAGGAAACCTTGTCAGAATAGGCCTCCGGCAGCAGGCGGATGTTGATTTCCGTAAAGCCTACTCGAGGCTGAGTGGCAATATTTACATCTACGCCGTTGTGCTGTAGGACAGGAATGCCTTCAAATTCGGCAGGATCATACATAAGCTCAGGATTGACTTCTGGAAAACCAATAATCTGCATATGTGGATGACGGATTGTACCGCCGGAAAGCGGTCCGAAGTTTTTGAAAAGCACCACCGCCTGATAGATTTCGGAGTTGACCATAGTGAGCCAATGCCGCAAAGCAAAGCGCATGAGCTGGCGCATATGCTCCTGAGAATAATCTGGAATATCACTGTGGCACTGGTCTGTTTCAATAAGTACCAGCTGATTGGACGGCACCATAACATTGTATTTATTTTTGAGGAGAATGATATTGCCTTCCTTGGCCATAATGCCAGTAAGAGCTTCTGTGTTGCAAAAAGGGCAGCTGTTGCTTTGATTGGGCATTCCCTTAAAGGTACGGGGCTTGCTGCGACCTACAGACATATCAAAATCAATTAGATTAACACTCATTTATTTGGAACTCCTTTCAGGCTCTGTCAAGGTTGCAGAGTTTTCCATTAGGTGGTATAATTTTGCTGTTATGATGTAAATTGGTGTGGTGTGTAAATTTACACCACTTATAGATAATTATAGCTAGATTAGGCGTGATTTGCAAATAACCAGGTGCGTATATATCTATTATTGGGCATATTGCAGATTGGGCCGAAAAGGCGGTGGAGCTTTCAATGAACGACAATAATGAACAGAAGAAATCCAGCAAGGGAGAATCCTTTTTAAAGGGTACGTTGATACTTACGGTGGCTGGTGTGGTAGTCAAGGTTATTGGCTCTCTGAATTGGATTTTTGTTTCCAGAATTCTGGGGGGCGAGGGTATTGGTCTTTATCAGATGGCCTTTCCCATCTATTTTTTTGCCCTTAGTGTATCTACGGCTGGTGTGCCAGTAGCTATTTCTATCATTACGGCAGAACGGGTAGCCCTAAAGGATATATTTGGTGCTAAGCGGATTTTCAAAATATCCATGTCCTTGATGCTGGTAACTGGCTTGATTTTTACAGCCTTGACCTACTTTGGGGCGCAATGGCTTATTGACTGGCATTTTATCCGAGATCCTCGTGCCTATTGGTCTGTAGTGGCCTTGGCACCGGCTATTTTCTTTGTAACTTTGCTGGCTAGCTCCAGAGGTTATCTCCAGGGCTGGCAGCGTATGACGCCAACGGCGGTGTCTCAGATTGTAGAGCAGATTTTCCGGGTTATTACCATGATTCTTTTTGCCAGTCTGTTTCTGCCTTGGGGGTTGGATTTTGCAGCGGCTGGTGCCAGCTTGGGTGCTTTTGCGGGTGCAGTAGCAGGTCTGTTGGTGCTGGTGTATTTCCATTGGAAGTTGGAAAAGGATATTAAGGCGGAATATGGTTCTGATATTAAGCCTTTGTCTGAGGGGGAGCAGTCCTCTACTTGGACTATTATCAAGAGAATTTTTGCTTTGTCCCTGCCGGTTTCTGCTGCCAGCATTATGCTGCCGGTGGTATCCAATCTGGATTTGGCCATTGTGCCTCAGCGGTTGGAGGTAGCAGGCTATAGTGTCAACGAGGCTACTGAGCTGTTTGGTTATTTGACTGGTATGGCGGTGCCGTTGGTAAATCTGGCTACTATTTTGACAGCTTCTTTGGCAGTAAGCTTGGTGCCGGCTATTTCCAAGGCAAGAGCCTTGGGAGATAAGAAGCTGGTTTTTAGTCAGACTGCTTCCGGAGTGCGTATTTCCAATTTTGTCTGCTTCCCAGCCTTTGTTATTGTCTTTGTGCTGGCAACTCCTATTTCTACCTTGATTTACAATGCACCAGGAGCTGGGCCTGCGGTGTTGGTGTCCTCTGTCAGCATTGTGCTATTGGGACTACATCAGGTATCTACTGCGGTGCTGCAGGGGTTAGGACATCCATCTATACCTATGATTAATATGATTATTGCTGCTGGCTTCAAGGTGGCTTTGAATTGGAGTCTGACTGCTATTCCTTACCTTGGCATTATGGGTGCAGCCTGGGCTACAGCGGCGGATATGGGTGTGGCAGCCATTATCAATATGTATTTTATTCATCGTTATATTGGCTATCGTATTGAGGTTTTACAGCTGTTGAAAACCGTGTTTGCAGCAGCAATTATGGCGGTGTCTGTATATGGGTTCTATAACTGGACTATGGCTCAGCTGGGCAGCAACGTACTTTCCACCTTTGGCTCTGTGCCAGTAGGTTGTCTGGTGTATCTGGTGGTATTGCTGATGATTGGTGGTATGCTGGAGGAGGATATTGCCCGCATTCCTATGATTGGCAGCTATAGTATTAGATTCCTGCGGAAAATCGGTGTATTCAAAACTGTAGAAAATGATTGATAGAGAAGGGGATGAATGTATGATGAAAAAAATAGTGTTGGTGTATAATCCAGTATCTGGCAAGGCTAAATTCAAAAGCAACCTAGATAGCATTATTGAAAAGCTGCAGTCCAGAGGCTGTATGGTGATTCCATATCGTACTACCCCGGAGAATGGAGATTTGGCAGAGTTTATCCGAGAGGCTGATCCTGAGGGGATTATTGCTGCTGGAGGAGATGGCACGGTTCATGAGATTGTGAATCTGGTAATGAAGGAACAGCTGAAGCTGCCAGTGGGAATTATTGGCAGTGGCACATCTAATGATTTTGCTACCTATCTGCGGTTGGATACAGAGGATTATTTTGATAGAATTGCTCAGGGCAAAACCATGTCTGTGGATTTGGGCAAGGTTGGGGATGAGTATTTCATTAATGTGGTAAGTGCCGGTATGGTTACTTCCATTGCCCATGAGGTTGATACCCGTTTGAAAAATACCTTTGGCAAGCTGGCTTATTATGTGCAGGGACTGAAAACCCTGCCTCAGTTTAAGGCCTTGGATATGGTTATCAAGGCAGATGGAGAGGAAATTCGGGAAAAGGCCTTTCTGTTTTTAATTGTTAACAGCAGTGTGGTAGCCAGCTTTAAGAATGCTGTAACACAGGCCAGTGTGCAGGATGGCAAGCTGGATTTGCTTTTGATGAAGCAGTGTAATATTGCAGAGCTTATGACCATTACGGCGGAGCTTTTGGCTGGTAAGGATGTAACAGGCCGCAAGGAGGTTATTTACCGCCAGGCTTCCACCTACGAGGTAAGCTGTGACACAGAGCTGGTTAGTGATTTGGACGGCGAAATCGGCCCTGAACTGCCTTTGAAAATCGAAACCGTCCCTCAGGCTATTGAGCTGTTTTATTAACACGATAGGCAACAGATTTTAGGTCTGTTGTCTATTTTTGTAAAAGTTTTTTGTTGGGTAATATTGTCGTGCTATTATCTGTACTTGCTTTATGGTATAATATGAGAGGGAGGGGGGATTGGCCTTGGGAGAAAAAGACATTACACAAAAGAATTTTGAAGCGTACAATGATGTTTTTGCAGATATTATCAATGGCTGTCTTTTTGATGGGGAGGAAGTAATTTCTGAAAACAGCCTGATGGATGCCCAGACTTATTCACAGTATAAAGCAGATGATTCTGCTATACATGAACAGGAACGGGATGTAGCAAAATATTGGCTTGATAAAAAGTGTTGTCTACGCTTAGCACTTATAGGTGTGGAAAATCAATTGGCTATTGATACGGATATGCCTCTGCGAATCATGGGCTATGATGGTTCAGCCTATCGTGATGAAATGAATCAGGATGAGTTGCAGATCTGTCAGGTTACATGGCAGAAGCGAAGAGTCAAAAATAAGCGTTATCCTATCATAACCTTGGTTTTATATTTTGGCAAAACACCTTGGAAAAAGCCACTCTGTTTGTATGATGCTTTGGATATTCCTCCCCGATTGAGGGCATTTGTTAGTGATTACAAAATCAATGTAATAGATGTGCCTAGATTAACCGACAAGCAGGTAGGAAAATTTGTAAGTGATTTTAGAATCATCGCTGATTATTTTGTACAGATTTGTAATAAGAAAGAATATCAACCTAATAAACAAAAAATTCGTCATGCAGACGGATTGTTGAAGCTGATGTCAGTATTGACCAATGATAAGCGCTATATGGAAGTATATTCTACAGACTTAGATAAAATGGAGGGATTGGATATGTGTGAAGTATTGGATAGAGTCGAATCCCGAGGCGAATCCCGGGGTAGGGAAATTGGCAAAGAAATTGGAAAGAAAATTGGCAAGGAAATTGGAAAGAAATACGGAATTGAGACGATTAATAAGCTCTATGCCTTGCTTTTAGCCAAGGGATTAAATGATGATGTAACCAAAGCTATTCGCGACAAAACTTACTGTGATTATTTGCTGAATAAATATCGCTCTGCACTGGTGTAGAATTTTGGGCTGTTCCTTAGGGAGCAGCTCTTTTTTGATGCCTAAGTTCATTTTTTGCAAACTAAAAGAACGACTCTGGGGGAGCCGTTCTCTTAGTTTACAGTATAAGGGTATAAGGGAAAAATAGTAGTTATAACGCAAGGGTTATAACGAGGGGAAGATTTATTTAATCAACGAAAGGGTTTTCAGAAGCATAAAGCATACCCTTTGGCTGGTTGAATGCAATATCCTCTACGCCTAACTGGCGGAGAACATCAAAGATTACCTTGCCATAGTGACCAAAGGCTACAGCACCATGATGTGGATAGCGTTTCTCAATCAATACATGACGGTAGAAACGGCCCATCTCTGGGATAGCGAATACGCCAATGCCACCAAAGGATCCAGTAGCAACAGGCAGTACCTCACCCTCGGCAATATAAGCACGAAGTTTGCCATCAGCAGTGCTCTGGAGACGATAGAAGGTAATTTCACCTGCATCAATATCGCCCTCTAGGGTGCCACGGGTAATATCAGGAGTACCGCCATTTTCCAGCAGACGGTTCTGAATCAACTGATACTTTACGCCGCCTTTCTTCAGCTTGCACAGAGGAGTGTTGCCACAGTGGAAGCCCATGAAGGTGTCTTCAACTGTGTAGTTTTTGATAACCTTGATATGCTTTTCAAACATATCCTTTGGTACGGAATTGTTGATATCCAGCAGGGTAACAGTGTCACCGGAAATGCAGATGCCCATGTATTCAGAAAGCGCACCATAGATATCTACCTCACAGGCAACAGGAATGCCTCTGGAAACGAGACGGCTATTTACATAGCAAGGCTCAAAGCCGAACTGGCTTGGGAAGGCTGGCCAGCACTTGTTAGCAAAGGCTACATATTTGCGGGCGCCTTTGTGAGCTTCCATCCAATCCAAGAGAGTCAGTTCATACTGAGCCATACGTGGCAATAAATCTGGGTAAGGGTTGCCCTCAGTGCCAAGTTCCTTGGCCATGTCCTCTACAATATCCTTGATACGTGGATCATCCTGATGTTCTTTGTAGGAAACCAGTAAATCCAGCTCGGAGTTTTCCTCAATTTCTACCCCAATGTCATAAAGGGGTGCAATAGGAGCATTGCAGGCGAAGAAATCCTGTGGACGAGGGCCGAAGGTGATGATTTTGAGGCCCTGCAGACCTAGCAAAGTACGTGCTACCGGTTGAAATTCAGCAATCATGTCAGCAATTTCGTCAGCGGTGCCAACAGGATATTCTGGAATAAATGCCTTGAGATGTCTAAGGCCTAGATTGTAGGAGCAGTTCAACACGCCACAATAAGCATCGCCACGGCCGTTAATCAGGTTTTTGCCGGTTTCCTCAGCGGCAGCTACATACATAACAGGGCCGTCAAATTCTTTAGCCACCAGAGTTTCTGGAGTTTCTGGGCCAAAGTTTCCCAAGAAGACTACTAGGGCGTTGCAGCCAGCATCCTTGGCTTCTTTTACAGCCTCCAGCATGTCGCATTCATTTTCAATGGTCTTTTTTACTTCGTACAAATCACCATATTTTTTACTGTAGCTTTCTACAATGGCCTTGCGACGGTTTTCAGAAAGGGAAATAATAAAGCAGTCACGGCTTACAGAAATAATACCGCATTTTACATTTGGAATGTTGGTAATAGACATGATGAACTCTCCTTTTATTTGATACACAATTTGCACCTACACCCCAGTAGGTCTTTGTGTTGCGTGTTCACGTGCACGCAACTGATGAATTTAGAATAGCATAGGTGAGGAGAGCTGTCAAGCATTATTTTTTAATTCTAAGTTGCCGAATACATCAATCATCTATACACTTTTTGTAGGCATGACATATACCCTTACAGGCACGCTGGCGCTATATTGATGTGCAAACCTATATCACTATTAATGGCGATATGGGAGTACCCTTTCAGGCACGCTCTCGCTACTTTTCTCGCCTAGCGGTACTAAAGCTCTCATGAGGCAATTCGTGGCTGACGCCCCGAAAGCTCATGAATCGCTAAGTACCGAGGCGCGAAGAGTACCTGTGCAGGGTACTCCCATACCGCTCATTAGTGTATTCATCGCAATTTTCCGTCTTGACACAATTTGTAGATTTTTCGAACTGGCTGGAACAGAACAGCAGATGATAGTACCCTAAGAAAACCCTTGCTGAGCCTCGGTGCTTAAT
>SAMEA104315422__coassemble_422_pt1 | contig 20679 bp, 16 predicted proteins | sample SAMEA104315422__metabat2_low_PE_041 | metagenome-assembled genome bin SAMEA104315422 (sample SAMEA104315422) | gut metagenome | biome: Monkey gut; feature: monkey-associated habitat; material: faeces | place: China | collected 2013
TATGCGAAAGTATAATTTGTCTTGCTTCTGGATCTTTTTAGAGATTCAGAGCCAAGATTGGTAAAAGCTTTAATCCATCGGCGGACAATTATGTCGTATGGAATGCCATACTTTTTAGCTAGTTTTTTATACCCAATGCCTCCTTTAAGGTATTCAGAAACCACTTTTTGCTTGAATTCATAACTATATTTTGCCAAAAAAACCGACCTCCAAAAATTAGATTTTAGGTCTAACTTTTGGGGGTCGGTACAGCTACTACATTTTGGTGGAGTTTTTAGATTGTGTCTTAAATATTTTGTATACGAGAAAAGGGTGGAAAAAATTCCACCCTGCTCGACGGTTATATGACGTACGCCGCAATCAAAGAATAAGTGCGGGAAAACGGCGAGGCCATTTCTTTAACCTGAAAATAGTATAGTATTTTACTCCTACTTTGTCAAGAAAAATGTATGACAATAATAATTATTTTTCGAGGATTTTTTCCGGATAAGGTCGATTTCATATACAAATGTGCATATATAATGGACTAAGAACGTGAACAGTGATTTTTTGTATACAAAATCATTGTATAAATATTCATATCGAGATTTATGACCGTAGGAAATTTTCTTAGGCTGTGTAAGGTCCAATGACGAAGAAATTGGCTGTAGCCTTGCAACATACCTGTCCTTGATCGTCCACAATCTCTGTTTCGCAGACCAGGGTTTTGCGTCCATTATGAATAATTTTTCCTGTAGCCTGTATAGTAGTACCCTCTGGTACAGCCTTGACAAAATACATATTCATGGACTGGGTAACAACCTTTTTGTTGACTGAGAGGCAGGTAGCACCCATAGTGGTATCTGCCAGACTGGCCAAAGCTCCTCCATGAGTAATATGATAAAAATTTGAAAGCTGATTTTGAGCTTTCATAGACAGAGTAACCTGTCCAAATTGGATTTTTTTTAATTGTATCCCTAACAATTGTACGAAGGGATTGTTGTTATAGAAGTTATTTAGATGCTCTGAAAAATCGGGATTAGTTGTAGATGTCATAGAAAGAACCTCCTTTAAGATGTTAAAAAAGGCGAACAGTGCCCGGCCAAGAAAAAATTTTTTCAAAAATTTTTCCAGAAATTGACCAGGATTCATGATTTATTATACCATAATTTTTATTTATATGACGCCTGAAAGATTGGTTTTTTGGCTTGTGTATTATGTGCAAATTTTGGAGCTAAAAACAAGAAAACATGATGACATGTGCCATAACAGAAAGGTGTTTTCTAGGGAAGCCTGGGAAGGCAACCTGAAGAAAGAATCTGTCTATTATGGTTTTGCCATCATGTTTTAGTGTTAAGGGAAAATTGTTTGGCTAAATTTGTCTGAAATTATTTTACATTCATGGACAAATCAATAAACATATTAGCCATCTTTACCTTCTGGAGTATCTCCTCGGTAACAACATCCCCTGTTTTGGCCAGAACAACACCAGTAGCGGAAACAATGTCCTTGGTTACAGTCTTGCCTAACAGGAAACGGCGATGGCGCTCCTCAGTGGCTTTGTCTGCCATCTGAGCGGCAGCATCAACGGCCTTTGGAGTCTCAGTCTTAGGAGCTTCCTTAACCTGTGGCTTTGGAGCCTCAGCCTTAGGAGTCTCAGCCTTAGGAGCTTCCTTAACCTCAACCTTTGGAGCCTCAGCCTTAGGAGCTTCCTTAACCTCGACCTTTGGAGCCTCAGTCTTAGGAGTTTCCTTAACCTCAGCCTTTGGAGCCTCGGCCTTAGGAGCTTCCTTAATTTCAGCCTTTGGAGCCTCGGCCTTAGGAGCTTCCTTAATTTCAGCCCTTGGAGCCTCAGTCTTAGGGGCTGCTACAGCTGGAGTCTCAACAGGAGCTATAATTTCAGTTTTTTTTTCAAAATCGGAGTCAATAACAGTAACCTGCTTACCGAAGATGGAAATCTGCTCAGAAACAATCTCGGAAAGACTGCCGTCGCGGCCTTCGATTTCGCATTTCTCAATCTTGCCGTTATCGCCAATGTAGATTTCAACTACCTTGCCCTGAATGGTACCGGACTTGGTGATGGCCTTGGTGCCAATAATCTTGATGTTGGCATCCATCATAGCCTCATAGTCACCAGCATCCTCCAAAGTAAGGATGTTTTCGCTGTTGGTAATTGTTACGGCATCCTCGCCGATAGCAATTACAGAGGAATATGGCAGCAGCTTAACGCCTCTGTACCAATCCTCATCCTCAATGGTAATAGCAGCAACACTGCCGTTTGGGGCATCTATGAGCAAAGATTTGCTCATACCAAGCTCCCGGCCTTCAGTAATACTGATTACTGGCAAGCCAATAATTTCAACACTTTTTTTCATGGGAATTCCTCCTGAAAATATATTAAGGTGTAGCTTCCATTCTAATCCTCAGGGGATTGGGGGGAAACTGCACTATGGGAAATTGACTTAAGTTGGGCTAAGTAATTCTGGAAATTCTGCTGGTAGGCAGGACTTTCCTGAATTGCTGGAATGTCCATAGCATTATAGACACAATCAATGGCTTCCTGATATCTGCCCTGGGATTTGTACAGGTTAACCATATCTATAATGATAAAAGGAGCATAATCGTCGTTGCGATATTGCTCTAAGGCTGTGCTGTAGGCTAAAAGAGCCAGCTCATAAGCCCCTGCCCCAGTCTGGGCAAAGGCAAAGTCCAAAAGGGCATCCATAGAATCCAGTCCTTCTGGCAAAGCAGGCAGAGGTGCCTCCTCCGCCTGCTGGGCTTCAGCCGTGGTTTCAGGTTCTTCTGTCACTTCGGCTTCGGCTGTGGTTTCGGGTTCTTCTGCCACTTCGACTTCGGCCATGATTTCAGGTTCTTCTGTCACTTCGGCTTCAGCCGTGGTTTCAGGTTCTTCTGCCACTTCGACTTCGGCCATGATTTCAGGTTCTTCTGTCACTTCGACTTCGGCCATGATTTCAGGTTCTTCTGCCACTTCGGCTTCGACCATTGTTTCAGGTTCTTCTGTCACTTCGGTTTCGACTATTGTTTCAGGTTCACTTGTCACCTGAGTGATTTTCTCATCTTCACTAGGGGCACCATGAACAGCCAATCTGCTACGCCTGTATAACAAGTACTTATTATAGCAGGTTGTGCCGGTGGCTGCAAAAATAATCATTGTGCCTAATATATAATAGTAGGTTTTTGTCAAAAAAGGATTTACCCTGATGGCCATAAAGTTGATAATCAGGGCGGAAACGCCACATAGTACCAAGGCAGAAAGAGAAATATCTGCTCCCAGCTTGCGGGCTATTTTATAAATGGATATAATGCAGACCGACATAATGGAGGCTGCTATTACAAAAAATTCCAAAATACACACCACGATTTATTATTGCTTATTTATTATATCATATGACAGATTTATAATCCTGCCAAATTTCACTAAAAATATTATAACAAAAAACTTCATTTCATGATACTTAAATTTCGTTTTACATTATTTTTTTTTGTTTGTATTGTTTTTCGCTTGCAAATATCACACAATACTTGTACAATAATACAGCAGATAAATTTTCGCTAGAAATTTTCATTTCAGTGGCAAAATTCACTCGCCGTAAAAAAATGCCAAGATTTTTTATTAAAAAGCAGGGAATTTTGTATTGATGTCGAAATAAAACAGTAGCGAAAGTATTAAATTATATTTACAGTATAGCACAAATCAAGAAATGAGGGGTAAAAATGCGCGAAGAAAATTTCACAGTTGTTAATGCTCAGGGTCTCCATGCACGTCCAGCAGGACAGATTGCCAAGGAGGCAAGAAACTTTAAGTCCAAGGTAACCTTGTCTGTAGCTGCTACCGGCAAGAAGGCTGATGCAAAGAGCTTGATGGGTATCATGACTCTCCAGGCTAAGAACGGTACTGTAGTTACCATTACTGCAGATGGTCCTGATGAGAATGAGGCTATTGAGAAGTTCGGCGGCATGTTCAAATCCGGTTTCGGCGAAGACTAATTAGTAAAAGGGCGGAAGGACGGATATATTATGCCAGAAAAAATGCAGGGAATGGGTGCCATTCAAGGAATAGGAATCGGCTATATTATGAAGGCTGGTCAGGCACTGGATGGCTATTTGGCTGCGTATCAGCCAGGTACAGTGGAAGAGGAGCTGGAAAAGCTCAATAATGCTGTAGCCGAGGTGGCAGATATTCTGGAAAAGAGCGTTGAGCAGATGCGTGCCGTAGGTCATGATGAGCAGGCCAATATTATGGAGGCTCATTTGTTCTTGGCACAGGACCCAATGCTGACAGACGGCATGACTGATAAGGTTCAGGAGATGGGGAATGCACCAGCAGCTATTTTGGCATCTGCTGCTGAGTCTGCCAAGATTTTCCAGTCTATGGACGACGAGTATCTTCGTGAGCGTGCAGCGGATGTATTGGATGTAAGTAAGCGTATTGCAGGCAAGATTCTTGGCATCAAGGAGCCAGAAGTTGGCGACAATATGGTAATCCTCTGTGGTTATGAGGTAGAGCCTTCTGTTATTGCTTCTGTTCCGGATGATAAGATTGCTGGTGTTATTATGGGACAGGGCAGCACCACCTGTCACGCAGTAATCATTGCTAAGTCAAGAGCGATTCCTACTGTTGTAGGTATGGAGCACAGACTTGACGCTATTCCAGAGGGTGCGTTTGTTATTATTGATGGACATACCGGCGATATTTTCGTAGATCCTGATGAGGAGACTATCAAGGAGTACGAAGCAAAGCTGGCTAAGCAGAGAGCTGATGAGGAGCGTTATGCTGCTCTGAAGGATTTGCCTGCAGTTACCAAGGATGGAGTAGAGGTTCAGCTGGCTGCTAATATTGGCAGTCCTAATGATGCTGAGAATGCTGCCAAATATGGTAACAAGGGTGTAGGTTTGTTCCGTTCTGAGTTTGTATTCATGGGCCGTGAAGATATTCCGTCCGAGGAAATGCAGTTCGAAAGCTATAAGAAGGCTGTAGAGGCCTGCAATGGCGAGCTGTGTGTTATTCGTACTATGGATATTGGCGGTGACAAGCCATTGCCTTATTTGAATATTCCACATGAGGATAATCCATTCCTGGGTTATCGTGCTATTCGTATCAGCTTGAACCGTAGAGATTTGTTTATGCCTCAGCTGAAAGCAATTCTGCGGGCTGGTGTTTATGGCAGGGCTGCTATTATGGCACCTATGATTGTTAGTGTGGATGAGATTCTGCGTCTTCGTTCTTTTGTTCGTGAAGCTATGCAGGAGCTGGAGGATGAGGGCAAGGAGTACTCCAAGACTGTTCAGCTTGGTATTATGGTTGAGACTCCAGCTGCGGCAGTTATGACACCAATTTTTGCCAAGTATGTTGATTTCTTCAGCATTGGTACTAATGATTTGGTTCAGTATACCCTGTCTGTAGACCGTGTAAACCCTAATGTTGGGTATCTCTACAATCATTTCCATCCAGCTGTGCTGCAGCTGATTCAGCGTACCATTAAGTCCGCTTCTGACCGTGGCATTTGGTCTGGTATGTGTGGCGAGATGGCTAGTGATCCATATGCAGCAGTTATTCTGATGGCAATGGGTATTAGTGAATTGAGCATGAGTGCTCCTTCTATTCCACGAGTAAAGGAAATGCTCCGTTCTGTAACCTATGAGGAGGCTCAGAAGCATCTGGCCAAGGTTATGGAAATGGAAACTGGCGAGCAGGTACTGAAGTATTTGCATGAGGCTTTGACTCACTAAGCAAAGGTTTCTGTGGATAAATCCTTGGTTGTGCACAGAATATGTGCACAATGTGGATAAGTTTGTGGATAACTTTCAGTTTAATAGAATTATCAGGCAGGTATCGAATTTTCGATATCTGCCTTTTGGTTGAGAAAATTTCTTGTCAGGAGGAATAATTGCCTTGATTTGTGCTAAAATAATAGGTAGTTAGAATATTATGAATTAAGGAGCGGCGGCTATGGAGATTTTTAAGAATGACTGGGGACAGTATCTAAAGGAGGAAATGGCTCAGCCTTATTATCGGCAGCTGCGGCAGTTTTTAATTGGGGAGTATAGTACAAAGCAGGTTTATCCTGATATGTATAGTATCTTCAATGCCTTGCATTATACCTCCTATGCAGATACCAAGGTACTTATATTGGGGCAGGACCCTTATCATGAGCCTGGGCAGGCTCATGGACTAAGTTTTTCTGTACAGCCTAATGTTCCGCCGCCACCTTCTTTGGTAAATATTTTCAAGGAGCTGGAAACGGATTTGGGATGTACTGTGCCCAATAATGGATGTTTGGAGCCTTGGGCTAGGCAGGGAGTACTGCTTTTAAACACAGTGCTGACAGTGCAGGCTCATAGAGCTAATTCCCATCGGGATAAAGGTTGGGAGATTTTTACAGATAAGATTATTTCTCTGCTGAATCAGCGGGAAAAGCCAGTAGCTTTTATACTCTGGGGCTCTCCTGCCCGCCGCAAAAAGGCTATGATTACCAATCCACAGCATTTTATTGTGGAATCTCCACATCCAAGTCCTTTGTCTGCCTACAGAGGTTTCTTTGGCAGTCGTCCTTTTTCCAAGGTAAATAAGTTCCTGGAATCTGTGGGAGAAGAGCCGATAAATTGGCAGCTGCCGAATATCTGAAAAATAAAATAAATTTTTCTTGACATGGATAGGCAAATGTCATATAATATTTTTTGTTCACAGCGCGTGAATACTTAGGGGTATCGCCAAGTTGGTAAGGCACTGGATTCTGAATCCAGCATTCGTAGGTTCGAGTCCTGCTACCCCTGCCATTGAGTATGAAGCACTATCTTCGGATAGTGCTTTTTTTTTCGAAATACACCCTTGGTAACTAGAGGCTGTATGGCATATGTTAGAGCTATTGGTAGAAGGAATGGTTTGCTATGAAGAGAAAAATTGCTGATTTGATGGAGGCTATGATTGCCTACGATAAAGGGGATGTACGGAGAATACAGCACTTTCTTAAGGTACATGATTTGGCTGTAACTATTGGTACTTTAGAGGGATTGCCAGAGAATGAGCTGTTCATTCTGGAGGCGGCAGCCATCCTCCATGATATTGGGATTCACAAAAGCGAGGAAAAATATCACAGTTCTGCTGGCAAATATCAGGAAATAGAAGGCCCTGGCGAGGCTGAGAAACTGCTGACTAATTTAGGTGGCTTCACCACTGGTCAAATCAACCGCATCAAATATCTTATTGCCCACCATCATACCTATGGCAATATTCAGGAGCAGGATTATCAAATTTTGGTCGAGGCAGATTTCCTGGTAAATCTTTACGAGGATGGTTCTTCTAAAGAAACTGTGACCAAGGTATTGCAGAATATCTTCCGTACCGAAGCAGGCATTAGGCTGTTAAAGGCCATGTACAATATCTAAAAAAGAATTTAACTACCATAATCCCACTGGCCTATTTTTGCAAAGGCTGGTGGGGATTTTTAATCTTATTTTCATTATCAACATTTATATTTGTGATATAATAGAAAATGGATAATAATTTATAGAAAGGTGATGAGAGGGTGCTTAATAGAAAAAAAACAGCAAGACTGCTGGGGGCAGTTATGGCTGGAATTTGTTTGGTGTTTTTTGGGTTATATACATATATATCCTCTCAAAGCTTTATGGAAACGGCTGCCAGTCAGGCTGGCATAATGGCTACAGAGCTTTTGGCAACCAAAGTGGATTTGGGCAGGGTAGAGATTGTGTCCTGGCGGGAGCTGAAGGTTGAGGGCTTGGATTTATATGATAAAAAATCTGAAAAGCTAGTCCATGTGGATGAAGCAGTTGTCAGGCTTAGTCCCTGGGCTATGCTGGACAAATCCCTTACTGAGGGCATTAGTGAAATAGATATTAATAAAGCAGATGTAAGCATTCTCCAGCGGGAGGATGGTAGTTGGAATTATGAGGATTTGTTGTCTGAAAAGGAAAGCAGCAGCAAGTTTACTGCCAAGATAAACATCAAGGATTCCATTCTCCGCAGCAGTTATAATAACCAGCCTATTGTGTTGGAGGATGTTAATGGCTATGTGGATATGGCCTCTTATCCCGCTATTTCTCTTAAGGCAGATTGCACAAATCAGGGGGCCAAGGCCCGGGTGTCTGCTACTCTTGATACTTCTGATATGGCCAAGGATGGCAAGGCAGGAGGCCGTCAGACCTTCCAGCTTACAGTAGAAAATGCTGCGGTGGAAAATTATTTGCCATATTTGCCAGCAGGTGTCATCCCTGAGGATGTGGTTAAGAATATTTCTGGGCAGATAAAATCCCTGCAGGTAGCAGGGGAGCGTGTAGGTCAGGAGCTTATATATCATGGTCAGGTAGAGCTGGACCAGGGTAAATGCACCTTGCTTTCTCATGAAGTGGAAAATATTAAGGCTCTAGCTACCTTTAACGAAAAGGAGGCTAGAATCTTTGCCAGAGCAGAAAGCCAGGGGCAACAGGCCTCTGTACACGGCCGGATTATCCTTACTTCCGGCACACCAGAGCTGGATTTGCAGGCAGAGTCGGAGGGCTTTGAGCCAGCTGTAATTATGGAAGATATTCCTTATACTGGGGCTGTGAAATTTGCAGCCCATATTACCGGAGCTGCTGACAATCCTAGAGTGGACGCCAATTTACAGGTGACTCAGGGTGCTGTACAGGGGATAGGTTTTAGCAATCTTACGGCCCAGGTTTCCTATGCCGATAGCATGGTAGTGATTCAGCAGGCCCAGGCTCAGGCGGCAGGAGGCACCATTAGTGCCACGGGCAGCTTTGATGCTAAAAGCTATGATTTTACTGGTAATGTACAGATGGCAGGGATTTCTGCCAGTCAGGCAGGAGTCATAGCCTCAGCTCAGGGGGTGAATACTGACTTTTCTACTGTGGCTGGTACTATAAACAGCGATTTTGCTGTAGCAGGCAATGGACACAATGTAGAACAGATGCAATTATATGGCACCCTAAAGGGAAGCCAGCTTTCCTATCAGGGGGTAACGCTGGATTCCCTCAAAGGTTCCTTTGCCCGTGAGGGAGAGGTTATTTCTATAGATTATCTTAGCTGCGGCCTGCCGGGAGGTGGTTCCTTTGGTATGGAGGGCACAATTGTGCCAGATAAAACCATAGATATTGTTTTCTATGGCTCCGAAATGGATCTGTCTCTCCTAAGCAATTTCCTGCCAGATGTGCCTGTGGCCGGCTATCTGGATATTAAGGGAACTATGCAGGGGGATATAAATAATCCTATTGTGCGTGCTCAATATGCTGCTCATGATGGACATATCTATCATCAGCCCTTTGACCGTTTGCATGGTTCTGCGGCGGGCAGTCTTCGTGGAGTAAAGATTGACGATTTTGTCATGGAGCATGGGGAAAAAACCAAATGGTATGCCAAGGGCATGGTTGGCTTCTTGGGGGACAAAGGCATCAATATGCGTATTGATACCGTAGGTGCCCGTATGGAGGATATTATGCAGGCAGTGGCTCCAGACCAGAAGCTTACCGGTAATGTGGATAATGTTATTACCATTACGGGTACTTTAAAGGATCCTAATGTAGTTGGTTATGTACATTTTTATCAGGGCAGTTACAATGGCATTTTTGTTAATGGTATGGATGGTGACTACTACATCAAGGATAGAGATTTAATCCTGCAGGACTTCCATGTATTTACTCCTTGGCTGGATGTGGACTTTAACGGCACCATAGACAAGGCGGGTAAGCTGGATTTGGCGGCCAAGGTTCACGAAATCAATCTGAGCCGTTATAACAAGAATCTGCCGATTCCGCTGCAGGGCAAGGCTAGGTTTAACGGCAAGCTGACTGGGGATTTGGATAATCCACTATTTGAAGGAAAACTGGAGGCAGATGATTTGGCTGCCAACGGACAGGAGATTACCAATGTAGGGGGAATTGTCCGCTATGAAAATCGCCATATATTTATGGACAATCTTTCTTTCCAGCAAAATGAGGGACAGTATAAATTTACCGGCCATGTAAATATTGATAACAAGCGTATCAAGGGACGGCTGGATGTGGACAAGGGAGATATTCACAATCTAGCAGCTATGGCAGGTCTTAAGGATAACGGTATTACAGGAACTATTACTGGCAATAGTATGTTTGGGGGCACGCTGGATGAACCAGAGGTTAATCTTAGTGCCTTTATTACCAAGGGTGCCTTGGGCAGCTATGCTATGGATGATGTAATCTTGAAGGCCTCTTTGAACAAGCGAAGGATTTATATTGAAGATTTCAGTGGTAAGGAGGGGGATGAGGGCCGCTTTAGCGCTAAAGGTGTTATTGATATGGATGGGGACATCAATATTAAGGCTGTAGCCAACAATATTGATATTGGTGCCCTGACTGAGGCTGCTGGGATTAAGAATCATGTAGGGGGTACTCTGGATACCGCTGTTAATATTACTGGCCCTTATGCAGCCCCAAGGGCGGAGATTCCGCTGTCCATCAAGAATCTGCAGGTAGAAAGTACCTTGATAGATAAGGTAGAAGGAAATTTGCAGGTAGCAAACAATATTGTGGAGATAAAGGATTTGACTGCCACCAAGGTATATGGCAATCAAAGCTATGCCTTGACAGCTCAGGGGCGGGTGCCTCTGGCGGCTCTCACAGAGGAAATGCCTAATGCTGCCAACCAGTTTGATGTAAATATTTCTCTGGCTAATGCAGATTTGAGTCTATTGCCTACGCTGTCCAAATACATAGATTGGGCGGTAGGCCCTACAGATGGTCGCATGAAGCTGCAGGGAACTCTGGCCAGCCCTTATATTACTGGCAGTATGAATGTATATCAGGGTGCCTTCAAGATAAGGGACGTGGCCAAGCCTGTAACTGATTTGAATATGAGATTGCTTTTCACTGGTCATGATGTAACTTTGGAGGAGTGTCACGGTCAGATGGGAGCAGGCAGTTTTGATATAACAGGCTATGCCCATTTAGCAGGGAATAAGGCAGATAAATATAATCTTTCTGTTGCCTGTGACAATCTGGATATTGACAGCCCGGTATTCAAGGGGCCTTTAAATGCCACCTTGAATGTGGATAGTATGAAATTTGCTGTGCCAGGCATAGAGGAGCAGATTATACCAAAAATCTCTGGGCGATTGTTCCTGGAAAATGTCTTGATTTCTCCGCCAGACGAGTTGCCGGAATCCTCTGATGATATGCCTTTGGCAGCCCTGGACTATAGCGTTGAGCTAGGGAAGAATGTTCGCTTCCTTAGTCCAACCTTTGGTGATTTGCGTCTGGCAGGTGGAGCATATTTTGGTGGTTATACCATACATCCTAGCACCGCTGGCTCCATTTATGTAAAAAGAGGTACTCTCAGCTACCTCAAAACCAATTTTAAGGTATATGAGGGGTCTATCAATTTTGGCCAGGTAAATACCCTGATGCCAAAGGTGGTGCTAAAGGCTGGTACAAAAATCAACAAAACCAGTGTGTATCTTTCCTTGGATGGCATAGTGCCTAATATGCATTTCAAGCTGATGTCAGATCCTAAGATGGCAGAGGCTGATATTATTCAGCTGTTAACCTTGCGCAGTGATTATTTCAACAAGGATAAAAGTGAAGCTAGCAAGCTAACCTCCATGCTGAATATTGGTCTGCAAATGACCATCCTTTCTGAGGTGGAAGCAGCCATGCGGAATGTACTAAATCTGGATGTGCTGACCATTGAAAGAGATACCATTGATGGCACCAAGAATTTGGGGGATGTTACAGATGGCAGTGAAACCGAAAAAAATGGTGACAAGAATGCGTATGAGGTGTACAATATCACATTGGGAAAGAATATTTCCGATAAAGCATTGATAAAATACACTCAAAGTATGACAACCAGTGATTTTAGCTATGGTATTGATTACGAGTTGTCAAACAAGGTAAATCTCACCTATCAGCGGAATCAGGACAATGATTATTATGCTGGTGTGGAAGCCAGATTTACCTTCTAGGCCAGTTGGCTTGGTAGAAGTTCAATAACAGCGGAGGCAGGTCTATGCAGCTGGATAGATATATATCAGAACTAAATAAAGTAAAGCTGCTGGCCTATAGTGAGGAGCAGGAGCTGTGGCAGGCTTACAAAGAGCAGGGGAGCCAGCAGGCTCGCAGCAGGCTGATAGAATCCTATCAGCCCCTGGTCTTTAAGACAGCAGAGGCTTTTCTAAAGCTGGATAATATTATGGATGTTATTCAGGAGGGCACTGTGGGGCTGATTGAGGCGGTGGAGTGCTACGATTATACAAGGGGCGTGGCCTTTAGTATATTTGCGGTTCATCGCATTCGAGGCAGAATGTACAATTTCCTGAAAAAGGAAGGCCGGGCGGATATTGCCTGTCTGGAATCCGATATTCCAGGCAGGGAATCTGGCTTGGAGCTTTTGACAGATACAGGGATGCCTGTGCCGGAACAGGTAGAGCTGCAGGAGGCCTCCCGGCGGGTGAAAAAAGCTATGGACAGGCTGCCGGAAAAGGAATATATGGTTCTGGACAGCATCTATGTAGGCTGTCAGGAAGCGGCACAGGTAGCTCAGCAGCTTCATGTCAGTACCTCTCATATTTATCGGTTGCAAAAAAGCGGTGTCCGGAGAGTAAGAGGTATGCTGTCAAGATTTATCCATCAATGGAAATGACGAGGTGTCCGATGTCCCCCACCTCTATAGGTAGCGGGATGTTGTGCTAATGACAGGGGGGAGCTAATATTTCAACCCTCGTCGAAACCCCATTGAAAGAAAATGCAGAAGCATTTTCTTTGAATAATGTAGGGGTTATAATTGGCAGATTGTCGGTGAAAATATAAGAAAATAAGCGTTAATTTTACAAAATAGATGAATTTGCCCTGATATAGTATGTTCAGAAAGAATGACAACTGAGGATTGTATTCATTAGTTAATGTTTGAGGAGAGCAGACTATGAAGCAGGACAGAAAGATTCGTCAGCATATTACAGCCGCCAAGGGCTGGCTAAGTCGAGCCGAGGATTCTCTGGAGCAGGAAAATGACATTCAGGGAGATTTGAAGCTGATGCTGGCTCAGGCTGAGCTTAAGAGAGCTCAGGAAAAAAATGATAAAAAGCTATGTGTGCGCTGGTTCAAAAGGCTGGCTCCTGGAGCATTGGCTTGTGCATTGGCTCTGGGGGGGATAATTTATGCTCAGCAGTCAGAGGATAGTCCATCCCTGCCAAAGCAAAACCCGTTAACCAGCACTTCTCTAGCGGAGCAAGCTTCCAGCACCGGTGCAGGGCGGGACAAGGCGATGGAGGCAAAGAAATCCCATCAAAATCTCAGTGAGGAAAGGGAATTTGATGCCCCTGCCCCTGCCTATGTCCAGATACAGCCCCATGAGGAAGCACACTTAGAGGAGGTATCTCATACTATTGAAAGCAGGCCTGTTGAAGTAGAGAGCCAGCAGGCAACACCATCCTTGAAGAATGTACAGCCCTCACAGGTGCCGGCACCAGCCATGCAAAAGCTGATGCAGTCTGCCGGCAGTACCCTGAGAGAATAGCTGTAGGAAAATTACCACCGGCCTGATACTAAGCAGAGCAGGCTGGTTGTTTACTTATAGATGGAGTAAAGAAGAGTATATAGGAGGTTATATCCTTGAAGAAAAACGATTACAAATATTTGGCCTGTGCAGTGGCTTTGTCCCTGTCCATGGGTGTCGGCAGTCAGTCTGCCTTGGCTGCTGTAGATCCTACTACTGCTCCTATGGGAGTAGGGGTTGATCTGAATTCCGGCAAAAGTGCTACTATGAATAGCGAAGGTGTAGTAAAGGGTTCCCTGGAACTGCCTGATGAAAGCTCTGTAGAGTCTACACCTGCCAATGTGGCAGCCACACCAAGCCGGGATAGCGTATGGGCCAAGAACCGTCCTGCTGATGAGGAGCTGGACAAGTCCATGAAGGCTATTGAGGGCAACACCATTGTGGATGTAAAATACGAGGGTGTCAGCGACGATATTATGGAGACTATAAAGCTGGCTCAGGTTTCCAAGCCAGGTGATATTTGCTCCATTGGCCTTTTGTCTGAGGATGCCAGCAATATCTATGGCACTGGTTATTTCTATGATTTGTATCCTACCTTTGAGTCTGTGCCAGAGGGTGTAATCATCACCTATCATCTCTTTGAGACTCCTATTCTTACCAGCGTAGAGCTGGATGGCAATACAGAGATAGAGCCTACCGACAAGCTGCTGGCCAAGATGCAGTTGAAGCAGGGGGACCGTTTGAATCGTTTTGCCCTGAAGGAGGATGTTCGTGCACTCCAGAAGCAGTATATCAAGGACGGCTATGTTATGGCCAAAATCCGTGACATGGAAGTGGGCGACGACGGCAAGCTGGTTATTAAAATAAATGAAGGTATTTTGGAGGGCTTCAAAATCAAGGGCCTGAAAAAAACCAAGGAAAAGGTTATTCTGCGGGAGTTGCGTCCAAAGGTAGGCAAGCCTCTGAACAAAAACGATGTAGTCCGCAGCTATCAGCGCTTGACCAATCTGGACTTCTTTGAGTCTGTAGATGTAAAGCCTATTGCTGGTGTAGAGCCAAATGCCTGCGTTCTGGAGGTTGATGTTACCGAGAAGAATACTGGTGTCTTCGGTGTAGGTGCTGGTTATAGCAGCTCTGATGGCTTTGTAGGTATGATTAGCTTGGGTGATAGAAACTTCCGGGGTACTGGTGATTCCATTAATGTTACCCTGACCAAGAGCAGTACTGATACCAGTGCCAAGGGATATATTTTCTCCTATCGCCGTCCTTGGCTGGATAGCAAGGAAACTGCCGGCATCTTCAAGATTTACAATCGTACCTTTGAGTACAATGAGTATGATGAAAACGGAGATTTCGTTGAGGAGTTCATGCGTAAAAACGTAGGTTTTGAACTGGGCTTCTCCAGACCTCAGAGTGAATATACCTCCAACTCCATTACCTTCCGCAACAAGGATGATAAATATCAGAAGCATAAGAGCGGTACAGATAGAAGCACTAATACTACCTGGAAAGAGGATAATTTTGGTTTGACTCGTTCCATCCTGATGCAGCATATTACTGATACCAGAGATAATTATATTTATCCAACTGAGGGCTATAAGTCTACTCTGGGGTATGAATATGCCGGCTTGGGTGGAGATTTCTCCTATCACAAATTTACCATTGATGGCTCCACCTTCCGCAAGGTAGGCCGGAATCAGATTCTGGTATTCCACGGCAGCTATGGCCATTCCACTGACGATTTGCCAACTGTATCCAAGTTTATGCTGGGTGGTCAGGATACTATCAGAGGTTATCGTGATGATATGTTCCGGGGCAATAGCATGGTTCTGGGTAATATTGAGTATCGTTTCCCACTGTCCAAGAATTTCAAGGCAGCTCTCTTTACTGACTTTGGTTCTGCCTGGGATAGTGGCTGGACTCCATCCAAGCTTCATGGCAGCTATGGTGTAGGCGTTATGCTGGATTCTCCATTGGGACTTATCCGCGTGGATATTGGTCATGGTAGTCAGGGCAATAGAGTTCACTTCAATGTAGGCGGCACCTTCTAATGGCAGGCAAAGGGCTTGGGGCGCTATTGCTGGCTATGTGCTGTTTGTTGCTGTGGCCTTTAGGGGCCAAGGCTCAGGAATTTGTACCCCGTGTAGCCCAGGTAGAGGCAGTGGTGGGAGATAGCCATCAACTGCCCCTGCCAGTGAAGCAGCGCATGGAGAAAAGCGTTCAGGCCATTGGCGTCCAACTGCTGGAGGGCATGAAGGTAGAGGAGCTAAAGGCTCAGGAAACCCATTATGCCGAAATTATTCAGCAGGTTTTTGACAAGGTACTGATAGGCTACACTGTGAATAGGGTGCATATTTATCCCGGTGACACCACCAAGGTGCAGGTGGATTTAATTCCTTGGCAGGATAAAATCTGTCAGGTGAAGGTTCGCGTGCAGGTGGAGGGCATGAGTCCTGTGCTGTCGGATATGCTGTATCAGGATGTGGCTGGGATAGATGAAATATTTAAGCAAAGTTTACAGGGTCTGCCCATTGCTGCCGTAGACTGGACTCAGGGCTTGCTGAAACAGCAGGTAAATGCTTTTTTGCAGCAGCACGCCCCAGAGTTTAAGGCAGATTTTGATGTGGTGGTTTCAGAAAATACTCAGATAAATCTGGTATTATATCCTTTGTTACCAGTGGTGCGTACCGTAGATTTAAGCATGCATTCGGATACTGTGCTCAATGCAGGCTTGCTGTTGCGGCGCCAGGCTATGCAAAACCGGGTAAATGAGCTGATAGGCTTGCCGGTGTCCTTTGTGGAAAGGCATCAAGGGGAGTTGGAAAACTATTTAGCCAATGTGCTGAATGAGGATTCCCTTAGTCACAGCTGGGATGTGCATACCAAGGTAGCCATTACTCCTGGGCAGCAGCTAGTGGTAATGAGTCGTTCAGATTCTGATACCTACAGAGTCCGGCTGGAGGGCTGGGCAGATATGGGTAATGAGTGGGGCAATCAGGAGGATACCAGTATTATGGCCAGATTACATCTGGGCAAGATGTTGTCCTCACGGGACGAAATTTTTACCAGATTGGATTTTTATCCCCAGGCTGTCCGCTGTGATTGGAATCTAGGCTATGGCTATCATTTGCCGGGAGGGACAGGCTTGGCCGGGGTATATGATCTGCGCCATAATAATGTAGGTTTCGAGCTGTTTCAGCCTCTGGGAGGCAAATGGCAGTTAAGATATGCCTATCGCAGCCGGGATCAGGAAAATGAATATGGTCTTAGATATAGACTCCATGATTTCCTGACGGTGGAATATGCTATGGACAGACATAATGGCTGGCTAAGATTTATTGGTTATTTTTAATTCATTATGTTGAAGTAAAAATAAGAGTTTGCTATAATGGACTTGCCTTTAGATATGTAAATATTGTCATGCTGTGACATGATTAAGGGCAGGCATTTGTAGATATTATGTATAGGAAAAAGGAGAAAAGAAAATGATTCAGTTGAAAAAAGCTCAGGTAAAAATCGTCAGTGTTTTGATTGCACTGGTATTCGTAGGTAGTGTTGTGGCATTGGCTTTGACTCAGTCTGGTACTGGTGTAGCTTCCGCAGCATCTTCCTCCAATGTAGGCGTTGTTGATTATCGTCAGTTTACTACTCTGAAGATTTATACCGATGCCGAGGCCGAAATGCAGAAGGCTGTACAGCAGGCTCAGCAGGAGTTCAATGAGAAGTCTGCTAACATGAGCGATGAGGAGAAGCAGGCATATTATCAGCAGACTATGGAGAGACTCCAGCAGCAGAATACTGATCTGATGGAGCCAGTTCAGAAGCAGGTTGAGGATGCAGTAAAGGCTATTGCAGAGGCTAAGGGCTTGTCTGTAGTTCTGAACAAGGACACTGTTGTATACGGTGGTACTGATATTACTCAGGATGTTATCAAGAAGCTGTCCAAGTAATTATAAAAGGATAGAAGCATATGCAGTACCGAGCTCCACAGGCGCTCGGTACTTTGCTGATATTGGCTAGAAGTGAATGGCAAAGGAGGGATTTCATGGCGGCAGAGCAGGAAAACAGTGAGCAGGCCTCCACCCTATTGGGGAAGCATAAGAGACAAGTGCTGGCTGGTGCTGCTGTGGTGCTAGTTTCCCTCGGTGCTTTGTGGGCCTACCTGATGTGGGGCGCAGTCAAGCCAGAAACGGTGGTGGCGGAGCCGGTTATTGGGGTGCTGGATATGCAGCAGCTGATAAAGGCCCATCCAGACTATGGCAGGCTGCAGGAGATTCAGCGGGATATTGATCATCTGGAAAATGCCCTGGCTTTGGAGGATATTAAGTTGCCTCAGACAGCACCTACACCAGAGAAGGAGTTATTTCAGGAGGCTGCCGGTCAGAAGTCCCGGTTGGACAGCTTGGCCAGACATGATCAATTGGTGCATCAGCTTAATGCTCTGGCAGAGGAAAAGCGTCAGGAGCTGCGGCCTAAGTTTGAGGCAGAGCGCCAGGAGGCAGAGCAAAAATATCTTAACGAGATGTTGAATCTGCGTATTAAGATAGATAGTGCCGATGTATTGGGGCTTACCCCGGAGCAGGTGCAGGAAATGCAAGTTCGTATTGAGAGCTTGCAGCAGCAGCGGGGACAGGTGGTGGCTCAGCTGTCCCAGGAGCAGGAGGAACGCTTTCGCCAGTTGATGGCTCAGGAGGCAGCAGGCCCTATGGCAGAGCTGCAGCGGCTGGAGGCTCAGACCAAGCAGGAGCTTCAGCAGGCAGAGCTGGATAAGGAACTGGAGGTACAAAATCGCAATGCCCAGGCTATGGAGCAGGCTGTATCCCCGGTAGAAAGCAAAATTAATACTGCCAAGAAGCGAGCTTTGTTGGAGGGGCGGAAAATTCAGCTTCGACAGATACAGGACAAAATCCGCAATGATATTGCAGGCAGGGCTGCCAAGCTGGCTATTATGCACAAACTAACCTTGATTCTGGCCAGTCCCGCAGACAATCTGCGGTGGATTGACTATGAGAATCTGGGAGCAGGCAAATGGGAACCTACACTTAGTTCCGTTATTGGCATAAATACCTTGGATTTGACAGAGGAAATGCTGCAGGAAATGAAGCAGCAGCCTTTTCAGCCCATAGGAGCAGATAAGTAAAAGTTAAAGCAGGAAAGAGGCTTTTTATATGAAAACCAAAAAGAGAATTGTCGCAGTTATTATGTCAGCATTATGTGTAGCTGCTTTGGCTACAGGCTGTGGCAAGGTGAATATAGGCTATATCGATCAGTCCAGAATCCAGAATGAGGCACCTCAGATAAAATCCTCTATTGAGGAAATGCAGAACAAGCTGCAGGAGGTACAGCAGGATGGGGATAAGCAGTTGCAGGAGGCTCAGGCCAATGGCACCTCTGAGGAAGAGATGCAGAAGCTGCAGCAGCAGCTTCAGATGAAGGCTGCCGGTGTACAGCAGCAGTATAGCACTCAGATAAAGTCCAAGGTGGATGCTGCCCTGGATGATGTGGTTAAGGCCAAGAAGCTGGACACTGTTGTGAACAGCAATGGCAAGGACGGCGTAGTTGTCAGCGGTGGTACAGATATTACTGATGAGGTTATTCAGAAGCTGCAGTAATTTGTAGAAGTCTGGGTAGAGAAAATAAGAGATTAGAGGGGTATTTGCTATGATTATGACCTTAGAGGAGATTGCCTCCCGTATTAATGGCCAGCTTCAGGGAGATGGCAGTGTAGAGATTACGGGCATTAACAATATTACTGGTGCCAGAGCTGGAGATATTACCTTTGCTGATGAAAATCATGTGGAGGAGGCCAAAGCCTGTCAGGCAACAGCTATTCTGCTGCCAGCAGCCATTAAGGAGGCTCAGCAGGACTTTCCTTTGCCGGCTGTTTTCGTAGAGGATACCAGAGCAGCCTTTGCTATTATGCTGGCTCTGTACACCCCGCCTATTATTCATGAAAAGGGCGTTAGCCCAGAAGCCCATATTGGCCAGGATGTTACCATTGGTGAGAATGTTACTATTATGCCTATGGCCTTTGTAGATGACCATGCAGTAATTGAAGATGGTGTAACCCTTTATCCTCACACCTATATTGGCCAGTACACCAGAATCGGCAAGGATGCCACTATTTATTCCAGTGCCACCATTCGGGAGCATTGCAAGGTCGGTCAGCGGGTAATCGTACATAGCTCTGCAGTTATTGGTGCAGATGGCTTTGGCTTTACCACCAAGGATGGAGTACATACCAAGGTGCCACAGGTAGGTAATGTGGTGTTGGAAGATGATGTGGAAATTGGTGCTCATGCAGGTATTGACCGGGCTACCATTGGTTCCACTATTATTGGCAAGGGTACCAAGATTGACAATCTGGTACACATTGGCCATAACTGCCATATTGGTGCGGGCAATCTTATTGTAGCTCAGACAGGCATTTCAGGTTCCACCACCTCTGGTCCGAATGTAACCTTTGGCGGTCAGACTGGTACAGTAGGTCATATTACCATTGGAGGGAACTCTGTATTTGCTGCTCGCAGCGGTATTATTGGCAATACTCCAGAGGGAGTATTCTACGCAGGCTTCCCAGCCCGTCCACATCAGGAATGGCTGCGGATGGAAGCTCATTTGCAGAAGATAACAGATATGAACAAGAAGCTAAAGGCCTTGGAGAAAAAGGTTAAAGAGCTGGAAAAATAATAAATTTATTCACGGCAGCTATTCTAAAAATGTTGACAAAGCATATTTTAGAATAGCTGCTATTTTTTTATCAGACAACGCTGTAAAACCACTGTCTTTAGACATGGGGATATAAGGCGTGTCCACCTAATGCGTCCAAATTCTGATTTATCGAGTTACCTCTCTCCTCAAATATTGTAAATGAAAGTCGTTATGTCTGTGTTTTTTCGAAATACAGCCTGCGGTCATAACGACTTTTGCTCTGTCCGACTTAATGGCCCTATCTGATGATTTATTCTAACGCACAGATACCGCTTGTCGCTGAGCCAATTCACAGAGGCTGTAATGGTAGAGAGTGCCACCGGGACCACTTTTGCTATGCAAAAGCAGGAGTCTCCCGACGCAAAAGTGTCATGTCCCTCCGGCTGTTGTCGAATCATCGTGCTTTATCGATTGTTCTGTTCTCCTGATACAGCCTGCGGTCATAACGACTTTTGCTCTGTCCGACTTAATGGCCCTATCTG
>SAMEA104315422__coassemble_443_pt1 | contig 19756 bp, 9 predicted proteins | sample SAMEA104315422__metabat2_low_PE_041 | metagenome-assembled genome bin SAMEA104315422 (sample SAMEA104315422) | gut metagenome | biome: Monkey gut; feature: monkey-associated habitat; material: faeces | place: China | collected 2013
TCCCCATCTGAAGGGCAGGTTGCCTACGCGTTACTCACCCGTTTGCCACTAACTTCCACGCTAACACTCAACCTTTCAACATTCTAAGTTGTGTTAGCACTTTTTGAAATGCGTAGCCGGTTTTGCTTTGCAAAACTTCGGCAACGCTGTCGCCTAACGCTGAAAAGTTCAGTGTTAGTGTGTCAGTCCGTTCGACTTGCATGTGTTAAGCACGCCGCCAGCGTTCGTCCTGAGCCAGGATCAAACTCTCCAATAAATTTATTGAAGAACCGATTGGCTCTTGTTATTTGAATTATTCTTATAAAAGAATTAAGGTTTGTTTGCACAAATCTTGTATAAAATAATCACATAATGTGATTCCAACATCTGGCTTGAAATCATGTGTGCATGATTTCCTATTTGCATTGTTTAGTTTTCAAGGAACACTGCTTTCTCACTAGCTTTTTGTAAGCTCTCTGTGTGAGTCAGCTTGTATATAATATCTCATTCAGTTCCTTTTGTCAAGAACTTTTTGAAATATTTTTTATCACTTCCCTCAAAGCAATCTCGGCAAGCTATCCGCTCCAAGGCTTTGCTTTGCTGTATCTCAGCGACAACGATGTATATATTACAACAAATCTGCACCTATGTCAACACTTTTATAAAATTTTATTCACATATTCTTAATTCTGCAAAAAATAACAGGCCACAGCATAGAAAACCCTACACTGCAGCCTGCAAAATTTACATTTTATTCGTCCAAATCCTTGTTATAAGCCAAGGCCATATTTTTACCATGTCGCTTGGCCTTGTACAAAGCCTTATCTGCCAAATCCGCCAACTCAGCCACATCACGGCCATAATCAGGATACAATACATAGCCCAAGGATACTGTAACCTTAACCGTTGGACACTCTTCCTTGCATTGGGAACCTACAAAATTTACAAAATCTTTCATCATCTGGTCCACATATTCATGGTCCGCATTATAGCACATGAGAATAAATTCATCCCCACCAATACGGCCCAGCACCGCATCCTTGCCAAAATATTTTCGCATAGATTCCGCTACACGAATAAGCAAGCTGTCTCCAGCTGCATGGCCCAAAGTATCATTAACACTTTTGAAATTATCCAGATCCATATAAACCACAGCATTAGGCATTTCTGGATATTTCTGTATATACTCCGCCATCATATCAAGACTATGCTTTCTGTTATATAAGCCAGTCAAAGCATCAGTGGCCGCCATTTGCTCCAGCATGATTTCCCGTTTCTTCACAGAATCAATATCATAAACCAAAGCATACATCCACTTGTCCGTAAATTCATCCAAACTAAAGGTATTAATCGTAACCTTGAACCAATTTTCCCGCCCCTTATATTTACGGCGGTACTCTATAGAAACATTCTCATCCTCTGGCAAATTGCGAATGGTTTCCAAAGAGAAAAAGTCCAAAAACCTTTGTCTGTCCTCCTTTACTACCCTTTCATTGGCAATTTCCCGAATCGCTTGATCATAGTAGGCAGCAAAAATTCTGGTTTCCTCCATCCATTTTTCCAAGCTATTATCTGCCACGAAGAAATTCTTGTCCACGTTGACAGTAATATCATAAACAGAATCCCTAATAAGATTGCCCACCAAATAGTTGTTGTGCTGCTGCTGCTGCTCATTAACCTTTTGATCCGTAATATTTCTCCAGGTGCCCATAGCATATTCTGGAATACCATCAGCATTTCTCACCGTCTGAGCCGTAAAGGATACCCAGATTAGTTCCTGTTCACCACCTTTAAAGGCCACCTCTTCGTAAACCTCTCCCTCAGTTTTCCGAGATAATAGTTTCTTGATAAAATCCATGAAGTCATCTCTATATTGCCCCACAAAATCCACAGAATGAATAAATCCCTGGGGAAAATCCTTGATAAAAACATAGGAATCATTCATAAATTCTGCATTTTGCAATGGCTTTTCTGGAATATCCGTATTGAAAAAAGTAGCCGTCCCCTGATTCATATCCCAATACCAGCAATTAACCTTGCTTTGGCATAATGCCTCAGTAAATAAAGCATCCTTTATCTGAGTTTCCAAATCATAGTCCAAACGCACCAGATATTTTATTTCTTCTACGTTTTTGTCTATACAAAAAATATGCGCCTTGCAATACAGTATTGTTCCATCTTTTTTCTTAAGCTCTGTATCCAGCATAATCTGATTCCAAGGCTTTTCTCCGGCTTTGGTCAAAGCATCCAAAAACCGTTTTCTTCCTCCTGTAGGCAAGATGTGTTCTACATACATCCCATGCTGCCAATTGTAATCATGCCAGTCAAAGAGGTCTTCAAAGGCTGTATTAGCAGATTCCACCTTGATATCATCATTCTTTTGCGCAAGATAAATAAGCGGACCAAAAACCTGATCCAATTTTGTTTCTGACTGAATATGATTGTTAATCAGCCAGGAAAGCATGCCTTTTTCCATATTTCATACCTGCCATCATAAGTTCTCTCCCAATAATACTTCTCTATATCCCTGCTCATAAAAGATATATTCCCGTACTAGTCCTTTATCCTTAGAGTTATTTTACCATAGATTATATAAAGCAGGCTATAATTATTTGAAGTTTTAACACTTTATTTACGATTCTGGATTTTTTTGCTTATTTTTTACGGAAACTACAAAAAAATAAGGACTGGAATAAATCAGAAAAAATCTGTTATTCTCAGTCCTTATTAATAATTCTTCTATACTGTCACAAATGCACCTTGCGTGACTTATATCCCCATACCTAAAGTCGGGGACTTTGCGGCACACTTGGCAAAGCAGATAGTTTGCTATTTTTACTGACTAATAGCTCTTCTTACCACATCATAATCAGAATCGTTGGCCTGAACAAAGCCATCAATATGGGCAGCCTCCATAGCGGTACCACACTCGCTATTGCCAGTACGAACTCCCTCAAAGCCCTTGGTAAGCATTTCAACTACATCCTTTGGCAAAGTAGGTGCTGCGGCAATAGCATCCTTTGGAATAGGATCTGTCATAAAGATGATATCCAAATTAGCCGCTGCTTTCTGGCCAGCATCGTCAAATGCCTCAGAATAGGTTGCGCCAGCCTGAACCTCACCGCTGATAACCGCATCAATAACCTTGTTATGGCTGCCTAGGAAGCTGGTGCTGCTAAAGAAATGCTCTGGATTCTTGCCATTTTCCAGCAGCGCTGCCCTAGGATATACATAACCAGAAGCTGATTTCTTATCAACAAAGGCAAAGCTCTTTCCCTGCAAATCATTAATGCTCTTAATACCGCTACCCTTTTTGGCAATAATATAGCCTGTATAGGAGGTATTATTGTTTACCTTTGGTGTTACCAATGGCTGTAAATTAGTGTCTTTCTTGGCAGAAACATATGCAGCAGGAGAGAACCAGCCAATATCAGCCGTACCGTTTTTCAACGCTCTGCCCAAAGCATCATAATCATTTACAATAATGGTTCTGGCCTTGTAGCCAGCATCCTTGGCCACCTTGGTCAAAATAGGCATATAGGTCTTTCTAATAATGTCCGGAGCTGTAAATGGATTTACCGCAAAAATCAGCTCATTTGACTTCTTGAAGGCTACTGCAGCCTCCTGAAGTCTATCTGCTACAGACAGCAAGGAGCTGGCATAATTATTAAGCCCATCCATGTTGTTAATCTGATGGCCAACACTATCATTGGTTTCCCTGGTATGAGCCGCAATATCCACAGTGGCCTGACCAATATTCTCAATAACCTTGGCCATTTCACCAGTGGTATCCCGCTGCTTAGTAGACATATTGCTGAGATTGTCTACCACATTTTCAATGTTGTGAATATTCTTCACCATCTCAGACATAGCATTGGCAGATTCTCCAGCCATAGTTTCTACAGACTGGAGTCTGTCACTGCCCTCTCGCATACTCTTAGTTACGCCAGCGGTAGTGCCAGTAATTTCGTTAACAATTGCCTCTATTTCCTTGGTAGTTTCCTCACTTTCAGCAGCCAGCTTGCGAACCTCCTCGGCTACTACAGCAAAGCCCTTGCCATGCTCTCCAGCCCGTGCAGCCTCAATGGCAGCATTCAGGGCCAACAGATTGGTCTGGCTGGCAATACCACGAATTTTCTCTACAAAATTAGCAATCTTCTCAGAAGCATTATTCAATTCATCAATATCATTTACGGCTGCCTGTACCACCTGGCCTACATTCTTAATAGCCAAAGTAACCTCATTTACCTCTCGCTGATATTTTTCTACCAAAGAGGTAGAGGAATGACACTGATCCATACTGGATTGAGCAGTTTCAGAAATATCGCTGGCTACGCTGGCAATTTCCATAACACCAGCGGAAGCCTCCTCCAGACTGCTGGCATTATTCTCAGATTTGGAGCTAATATCGTTGGACAAATCCCCCAGCTTCTTAAGAGCAACCTCGAACTGGTTAATTCCCCATACAACCTGCTGGGAAGCAAAAGCCATTTCCTCAGACAAGCCCAACAAATCCATATCAGAATGCTGTACCTTGGCAGGCTGTGGTGCTACTGGCGCTGGAGCCTTCTGGACAGCAGGCTTCAAAACTGGCTTCATGGTAGGAATATCCTCTTCCTCCGCCACAATTTTGCTAATGCCTACAGCCCCCAATACGGCTGCTACCACTACAGCCAACAGGGCGCCACCAAATACTCCCATACCAGAAGCTGCCAAAGCACCTGCAATACACCCAATGGCTGTACATAGTACATGACATAAAATTAACTTACCTTTCATAATCAATACCCCCGCCTTTTTTAAACAAATTGCATCCCTACAAATACAACCAAGCCTATTGAAGCACCTACAATGGAGCCATTCATCCGAATCCACAATAAATCCGGCTCTGCCTTGTCATACACCAGACGATTTATTTGCTGATCCGTCATAGTTCCCAGCACATCATTGGTAATACTCCCCAATAACTCCTGGGCCTGTAAGGCTCCTCTCGCCGCCATTTGATAAATCAAACTATTTAATTCTTCCTGCAAGGTTTTATTGTTAGAAAGCAATGCTTCTGCTCTTTCCAGCAACTCCTCTATTAACTGTACCAAATTTTTCTCAATAAAAGCATCCATTTGGCCATTCTGATTTAACAAACGCTCACAAACATCCCATCTCTCTGCATTATTCAACAAGACATCATTTAATTCCTGCTTAATAAGCAAATTTTTTTCATAAAAATCAAAAATTTTTTCCAGAGATTCTTGAACCTGGGTGTACTCTGCTGTATTTTCCTGCTGAACCCTTTCCATAAGCAAAATAGTTTTCTTCTGAATCAGTTCAGCAGCCTCATCCACATTAATAATATTGGCAGACTGGGCAAAGCCAGCCATCATTATAGCCATAGGTCCTTGCAGCTTGGAATCAACATATTCCTCCAAACCATTTTTTACTCGTTGGTAAAATTCCGGATTTTTGGCAAAATCATAAAACGCTCTGATAGCGTAATCTGAAATAGGTCTCAGGCTTTCAGCCTTTAACTCAAAAGCTGAGCTTCTACTCAGTGCTCCATCAGGCAGCCTGCCATGCTTACTCAGCCACAATGGCAGCCTGGTTAACAGCCAGCCAGATAACATTTGCTTGGTCTGGGCTCTTCCCAGCCATGCCACCACCATATTGGCAAAATCAATTCGCCTTATCTTTTTTATCAGGCTTTTTCTACCAAAGAACTCCTGCTGCAGCATTCGGCCTGTAGCCTCAATAAATGACTGCCGGCGTCTTGGCAAAATCGCTGTATGCCAAGGAAATCCCAAAGGCTTTTCAAAAAGAGCTGTCACTGCAAACCAATCAGCAATACCACCTACCAAAGCCGCCTCGGCACAGAACAAAAAGCCTTTAGCATATACATTATCCTTATACTGAATGTTTAAACACAGTGCAAAGCAAAAGATAGCTGCTGCTGCCAACAGAGTTTTATCAGCCTTATTCCAATTTTTCCACATCATGGCCACAACACCTGCCCTGCTAGATATACAATTGCATAAAGCCCCATGCCAACCAAAGAACCTACCACAGAACCATTAATTCGAATCATTTGCAAATCATCTGCAACCTTGGCCTCAGTAAACTCCACCAGCTCCTTATCTGATAGCTGGCTCAGTCTTTCTTCAATCATATGAGTAATAATATCATGATGCTTCCCCAGCTCATCAGCCAGCCATTTTTTTAGCCAGCTATCTGTCTGTTGCTGCCAAGCAGTATTTACCAAAAATTGCTGCAAATATCCCTCTGCCCAAGCCACCAGCTGACGGGATAAGGCTCCCTTAGACAAAAGACTTTCTAATACATCCTGCAGAATGATTTGTAATCTTTCCTCTGTCAGCTTTTCAGCCATCATCTGAGCTAATAGCTGAACCACATTATCCTTTTGAGATAGCTGTTTTAGCTTATCTGACAGCCAAGCAACAGCCTGAGCCTCCCTATCTGGATTTTGTGACAGCTCTGACAGCCAGTGAGCTATTTTTTCTGATAGCTGGTCTGCCAGCTTATTGCCTGACAAGCCCAAGATGCCTATAACAAAGGCTCTGCTGGTAACAGCATTTCCATATTCTGTCAGCAGCTCCTCCATATATTCTGCCAACAGCTGCTTTAGCTTCTGATCCTTCAACAACTGCTCCAGGCCTTCTGCCAACACATACAACAGCCGTTTAGACTGCTCCTCATGGGACAGTCCTGCCAGCATTTCCCCTGCCATAGACTCCAACAGATCATCTGTAAGCATATTCTTCACATGAGGAGCCATAAGCTTCGCCATAGCCTCCGCAGAAAGTTCCTGCTCTATCTGTACAGCTATCTTTTCTACATGAGGCATCAGCTTTTCCTGACCGTACTTTCTAACAAAAATTGTTAAAAATCCACCTAAGTCCTGCTGATTGACAAATTTCATGATATTTTCCGCAGCCAGCAAATCATTGGCAGCAAAATCTACCACCGCCTGCATAATACGCTGGCGATTACGGATAATAATCTCAGTTCTATAGGAAATTCCCAAAGGCTTTCTAAACAGAGCTGTTATGGCAAACCAATCAGCCAATCCACCTATGGTGGCTGCCAAAAAGCCATTATGCACCATTCCGCCCAGAAAGCCTGTCTGAGCCAGACCAGTTGTACCAGCAGCTCCTGCAATACTTACCGCCAGTGCCGCTGTAGCTTTATATTTTTTCTTCATAAATTATACAATCACGCTTTCTTTCGGTCAGCATTCTGCATATTGGGATTTTTCTCCTTGGCCACAGACAGCATCAGCTTCAAACGATTCAGCTGATTTACCTCGCTGGCTCCAGCATCACAGTCTATAGCTAATATATTAGCCTCTTTGTAATGTTTTCGCAAGCTATGAATAACACCCTTGCCAGTAATATGGTTGGGCAGACAGCCAAAAGGCTGCAAACATACCACATTGGGCACCCCATGACGAATCAGCTTCACCATTTCTCCTGTAAGGAACCAGCCCTCACCAGCCATATTGCCCAGGGAAACATGCTCCTTAGCCAAGGCTGCAATCTCCCCGATAGTATGAGGTGGCAAATAACGCTTGCTGTGCTTCATAGCCTTCCTAACAGGACGGCGGTAGAACTCCATCAGCTGGATAAACATCTGAGCAATCAGCTTGCTTTTCAGCTTGCCATCTAAAAGCTCCCTTTTCACCACAGCATCATAGGCGGAATACATAAAGAAGTCCACGAAGTCAGGCATAACCACCTCGGCCCCTTCCTCCATAAGTACCTTCTCAATATTATTATTAGCTACAGGATGATATTTAGCCAGAATTTCTCCCACAATACCAACCTTTGGCTTCCACATATTTTCATCAATAGGTATGGCCTCAAAATCCTGCACTATTGCCTGAATATTTTGGGAGAATCGCCGATAGCTAGTCTTTTCCCTAGACAATTCCTCCTTACACTTTGCCATCCAACGGTCATAAACCTGTTGAGTTTCACCCTTGTTTAGCTCATAAGGCATGGTGCGGTTCTTCACATTCATAAGAACATCACCATATACAGCTGCCTTAATAGCCTCTATCAAGCTTTCCCTGGTAAAGCTAAAAGCATCTGTTTCCAAGCCCCAGCAAGCAAATACCGGCACCTGTGGGTAGCCTGCATCCTTTAAAGCCATGCGCAAAACATTCATGTAATTGGTAGCACGACAGGCCCCGCAGGTCTGAAACAGCATAATGGATGTATTATCTGGATCACACATACCGCTTTTCAGGGCATTCAACAACTGGCCAATAACCACAATAGCAGGATAGCACATATCGTTATGCACATACCGCAAGCCTACATCTACAGCAGATCTAGGCATTGGAGGAATCACCACATTATAGCCATATTTTTGCAGCACCGGCCCAAAGAGCTCAAAATGAATTGGAGCCATCTGAGGAGCCAAAATAGTGTGACGACGTCTACACTCCTCTGTAAAATGAGGTCTATCTGGTATCTCCAGTGTCTGGTACTGCACCGGCTTACGACGAGCCAATGCGGCAATCAAGGAACGAAGTCTGATACGAGCCGCTCCCAGATTACTTACATCATCCAGCTTTATCATGGTATAAATCCGCTGGTGATCCTCCAAAATGGATTTTACCTGACCTGTAGTAATAGCATCCAAACCACAGCCAAAGGAGCTGAACTGTATCATGGTTACATTGTTACGCTCTGCCACAAAATTAGCTGCATGATACAATCTGGCATGGTAGCTCCACTGGTTGACAATCTTTAGCGGCTCTGAATGCACAGGCATATGATATACTGCATCCTCAGAAATAATAGGCAAATCATAGGACTGAATCATCTCTGGAATACCGTGGTTAATCTCAGGATCCATATGATATGGACGACCAGCCAGCAGGATAACATGCCGGCCCTGAGCCTCCGCCTCCTGGAGAATCTCCTGTCCCTTATGGCGAACATCCTGACGGTAGTTCTCTATTTCCTGATAGCCAGCCTCACAGGCTGCCTCAATATCATTTTTGCTGATGCCCTCTCTTTTTCCCAGCTCCTCGTACATTCTCTTAACCATACGCTTAGGACTGTGTATAGGCAGGAAAGGCTGGATAAAATCAATATTTTCCTCAGCCAGAATATCCATATTGCCCCGAATATTCTCTGCATAGGAGGCTACTACTGGACAGTTAAAATGATTGGCAGAGGCATTGGCCTCGTCCTCCATATTGTAAGGCAAACAAGGATAGAAAATCTTTTTGATTCCCTTTTCCACCAAATCCATAATATGGCCATGAGCCAGCTTGGCAGGATAGCAAAGAGAATCAGAAGGCACTGTAGCCATACCCTTATAATACATTTGGGCAGAAGATTCCCCTGAAAGCACTACCTCATAGCCCAGCTTGGTAAGAACTGTAAACCAGAATGGATAGTCCTCATACATATTCAGCACCCGTGGCAAACCTATTTTGCCACGAGGGGCATTAACTAACGGCTGATAGTGATTGAACAATCTATCATATTTAAATTTATAAATGTTCTGTACTGTAGCCTTCTTTTTCTGCTGACCAGCTCCTCGTTCACAGCGATTGCCAGTAAAATACCTGCCTCCATCAGGGAAATTCTGAACTGTTACCTGACAGGCATTACCACAGCCATGACAGCGGAAAGATTTGGTTGTAACCTTAAAGCTCTCCAGCTCATGAGCTGGCAGAATAGAGGATTTTTTCTGACCAGATTCCAAAGCCAGAATAGCGGCACCATAGGCCCCCATCAAACCGGCAATATCCGGACGAATAACATTTTTGTGCAGCAGCAGTTCCATAGAACGCAGTACCGCATCATTGTAGAAGGTACCACCCTGTACCACAATATTGGCCCCTAGAGTGGAAACATCCTTTAGCTGCATTACCTTAAACAGGGCATTTTTTATAACAGACAAGGCAATGCCAGCAGAAATGTCTCCTACCTGAGCTCCGTCCTTCTGAGCCTGCTTTACCTTGGAATTCATAAATACCGTACATCTAGTTCCCAAATCCACAGGGGCCTGAGATGTTAGAGCCTTGGCCGCAAATTCCCCTGCAGTCATATTCAGGCTCTGGGCAAAATTCTCAATAAAGGAGCCGCAGCCTGCCGAACAAGCCTCGTTAAGAATAATACTGCCAATGCTTCCCTTATGCACATAGAAGCATTTCATATCCTGTCCGCCAATATCCAGCACAAAGGATACATCTGGACAAAATTCCTGGGCAGCCCGCAAATGAGCAAAGGTTTCTACCTCTCCATCATCGGCATGAAGGGCAGCCTTCACAATAGCCTCGCCATAGCCTGTGGTAAATACCGAAGCGATATAGGTATCCTTATTCATGGCCTTGTAAAGCTCCTTTAGCTCCCCAATAACGGTCTGGAGAGGAGAGCCATGATTACTGCCATAGGATGTATATAATAGCTCCTTATTAGAACCAATAACAGCCAGCTTGGCTGTAGTAGAGCCAGCATCTATTCCTACATAGACAGGGCCATGATATTCTGACAGCTGAGCCTGGGGCACCTTGTCCTTATCATGACGAGCCTTAAACTCTGCATAGGCCTCCTGATTTTCAAACAGCACAAAATCTGCCTCCCGCTTCTGGGATGCAATTTCCTGTTCGGTTTTGGCTATGCTGGTATGAATCTGTTCCATAGTAACCGGCTTGGCTTCCTCACCTAGGGCTGCACCAACGGCTACAAAATAATTACCATCCTGAACCTCAACAATATGTTCCTTGTCCAGCTTCAGGGTTTCAATAAAGCGTTTCTTTAGCTCTGGCAGAAAATGAAGAGGCCCGCCCAAAAAAGCTACATGTCCATCAATAGGGCGCCCCTGAGCCAGATTGCTGATGGTCTGATTAACCACCGCCTGAAAAATTGACAAGGCAATATCTGCCTTGGAGGCACCATCATTCATTAAGGCCTGAATATCTGTCTTGGCAAAAACACCACAGCGGGAGGCAATGGTATATATCTCCTTACCCTTGGCTGCTAAGGCATTCAAGCCGGGAGCATCTGTAGACAGCAGAGAAGCCATCTGGTCAATAAAGGAGCCTGTACCACCAGCACAAACACCATTCATTCTCTGCTCAGGTGCCTCACCAAAATAAGTTACCTTGGCATCCTCACCACCTAGCTCCACCACGGTATCAGTATGAGGTATCAATTCCTTTACAGCCGTAGCGCAGGCAATTACCTCCTGTACAAAAGGCAAACCAATACGCTCTGCAATACCCATGCCAGCAGAACCAGTCATAGCCAGAGAAAAACTCTTTTCCTTGACAACATTTTCCAATGCTGCCAGATTTTCCTTCAACACAGCGTTGATTTCCGAAAAATGACGAGCATATTTTTTGTAAATAAGCTCACGTTCCTTGTTAAGAACTACTACTTTAATCGTGGTTGAACCGACGTCGATTCCCACACGCAAAAGAGAATTCAAAATTGTCACCACCTGAGAAAACTTATCAAAACTGTCTGAAAAGAATGATTTTCACCTGCTTCTTCCCTGACAGATATTATGTAAAATGCAGCTTTAGTCTAAAGTCTATGCATGACATTTATACATCTAAAGCAACACATACTCTATCATATTATAATAAATAAGTAAGAAAAAAACAAGAAAATAGACCGCTACTTATTTTCATAGCGGTCTATAAAACATATGCATACAAGCTTAATCGATTTTCAAAATTGCCATAAAGGCTTCCTGTGGCACATCTACCCGGCCTACAGATTTCATGCGCTTCTTGCCTTCCTTCTGCTTCTCCAGCAGCTTGCGTTTACGGGAAATATCACCGCCATAGCATTTGGCCAATACATCCTTACGCATAGCCCGCACATTTTCTCTGGCAATAATCTTGTTGCCAATGGCAGCCTGAATTGGAATCTCAAACATCTGCTGTGGAATAATCTCCTTCAGCTTGGCTGCCAGCTGACGACCTCTGGAGGCAGCATTATCCACATGAACAATGGTAGACAGGGCATCTACTGGCTCTCCATTCAGCAAAATATCCAGCTTTACCAGCTTGGCCTGCTGATAATCTGCCAGCTCATAATCCAAGGAAGCATAGCCTCGGGTGGAGGATTTCAGCTTATCAAAATAATCGTAGATAATCTCACTAAGAGGAATATGATAAACAATCATAACTCTGTTTACATCCAAATAGTCCATACCCTTGAAATCTCCCCGCTTAGCCTGGGAAATTTCCATAACCGCCCCTACAAAATCATTAGGAACGATAACTGTAGCCTTTACATAAGGCTCCTCAATAAAATCAATGGTAGTTGGATCTGGCAAATCAGATGGGTTATCTACCTTTACCATTTCCCCATCGGTTTTGTGCACATGATAGATAACACTAGGAGCAGTGGTAATCAGCTTTAGATTGTACTCTCGCTCCAAACGCTCCTGGATAACATCCATATGCAAAAGCCCCAAGAAGCCGCAACGATAACCAAAGCCCAAAGCAATAGAGGTTTCTGGCTCAAAAACCAAAGCCGCATCATTCAGCTGCAGCTTCTCCAAAGCATCCTTTAGATTATCATAATCTGCACTATCCACAGGATAAAGACCACAATAAACCATAGGGGTAACTCCACGGTAGCCAGGCAATGGTTCCTTAGCCGGGTTCATAGCATTGGTAACAGTATCACCTACCCGCACATCTGCCACCTGCTTCAAGGATCCCGCCAAATAGCCTACAGAGCCTGGTCCTAGAGCCTCCAGTTCCATAGGAGCCGGACGGAAGCAGCCAATTTCCGTAGCCTCAAAGGTTTTACCAGTAGCCATCAACTTCAGCTGACTGCCCTTTTTAATCTCACCATCCATAACGCGGATATGAGCAATTGCTCCCTTGTAGGAATCAAAATAGGAATCAAAAATAAGAGCCTGCAACGGCTTGCTGCTATCTCCCTCTGGCGCAGGGATTTTTTCTACAATAGCATCCAGAATTTCCTCAATGCCCTGACCGGTCTTGGCAGAAGCCAAAATAGCCTCAGAAGCATCCAAACCAATAACATCCTCTATTTCCTGCTTTACTCGCTCTGGATCTGCACTAGGCAAATCTATTTTGTTAATAACAGGTATAATCTCCAAATCATGCTCCAAGGCCATATATACATTGGCCAAGGTCTGAGCCTCCACTCCCTGAGCCGCATCCACGATTAGCAATGCACCCTCACAGGCAGCCAGGCTTCTGGATACCTCATAGGTGAAATCCACATGGCCCGGAGTATCAATCAGGTTCAGACAATACATCTCCCCATCCTTGCCCCGATAGTCCAAACGAACTGTCTGGGCCTTGATGGTAATGCCTCTTTCCCGTTCCAAATCCATATTGTCCAATACCTGAGCAGACATTTCCCGCTTGGTCAAGGTACCGGTATATTCAATCAATCTATCTGCAATAGTTGATTTGCCATGATCTATATGGGCAATAATAGAAAAATTACGAATTTTCTTGGTGTCCATCTATATCTTCTTCCTCTCAAACACACTTATAAACCATAATATTATAGCATGGAAGAATATTTTACCGCAACTACTAAAAAAGAAGTTGCATTTTTCCTTGCTTCATGCTAAAATAGGCAGGTATTGAACTTTCAAGGGGGTGAATTAATTGCCAAATATTAAATCTTCTATTTTGAGTGTAAAGACTGACGCAAAGCGTCATGCAAAGAATCTGGCTGAGAAGTCCCGTGTTCGCACTGCTTCCCGCAATGTATTGGACGCTGTTGAGGCTGGCAACGCTGATGAAGCAAAAGCCCTCCTTACTGTCGCTTGCAAGGCTATCGATCAGGCTGCTGCAAATCATGTATATCACAAGAATGCAGCAAACCGCAAGAAGTCTCGTTTAGCTCGCAAAGTTAACGCTTTAGCTAAATAATTTGCATGAGAAATAAAGACCTGTTCTCTTTTGAGAGCAGGTCTTATTTACTTTGACAATGAAATAAAATCATACAAATCAACCAGCCAGAAATAAATATTTTTTTGACTGGTTATTTGATTGCATTGAAATATTTATTTTTATGTGTTAAATACTTGATTTTCATAGGACTATTCTTGTATTATATTTATATCATAGGATTATTATTGTATGTTTTTTACATATTTATTCATATAAAAGTTAGGCTTATTTAATTATTGTTGTTCTATTGAATAGGAGGCATATTAATGAAATTAAGACAACAATTTGCTGTTCTAACAGCAGTGGTAGCCCTGCTTATTGCCATTAGCTGTGGTATGGGCTATTACATGGCCAGCTCTATGTTAACAGATAGCATAGAGCATCAGTTGACTGCCATTGTTAAGGGAGAAGGAGATAGTGTTGACAGCTGGGTTACCAACAAGGCTGCCATGCTGAACGGTACAGTAGCAGTGCTTTCCAAACAACCAGCAGAAGTAATAGACTCAACAGCCTCTGTCCCTTTCCTAGGTACAGCTTCGGCAGATAAGAATATTTTGGATATTACCAATGGCTTGGAAAGTGGCAAGGCCTACAGCTACCTGGACGGAGATCTTTCCGGCCCGGATTTTGATCCTCGCACTAGAGATTGGTACAAGGATGTAAAATCTGCCCAAAAAGGTATTTTTACCAGTGCCTATGTAAATAAAGGCGGTACTATGGACGGCAAAATGGTTGTATCCTATGCTCTGCCACTTATTGATAGTAATGGCAATTTTATCGGTGCTCTCTGTGAGGATATTGATTTAGATATTCTGAAAGAGGTTGTTAAGAATATTAATTATGAAGGACAAGGATCTGCCCTCATTGTGGATAAAGATGGGCAAATCCTAGCCAGCTCTGGCTCAGAGAAAATCATGAGCAATGTAGCAGATTACGAAGAATTGGCTAGCCATCGTGAAACTGTTGCCAATCAGCCAACAGGCTTCTTTGAAACCCAGATGGCTGGTCAGGATGCTGTCTTTGCCTACACTACTTTAGAAAACACCGGCTGGATTGTAGGCTTGTTTGTTCCTAGTGATTATGTATTTGCCACCTTAACCAAGCTGAAGCTGGTATATACAATCATCTTTATTTTTGGCCTGCTCATTACCGGTATTGGAGGTATGGCCTTTGCTAAGAGGATTTCCTCTACTGTAATTCGCCTAAAGGATCACGCCCTTGCCTTGGCAGATGGCAATTTGGCTGTAGCAGATTTGGAGGTTCAGGACAACAATGAATTTGGTGAACTGACTACTTCTTTCAACACTATGAAGGAACATCTTCACAAGCTGATTAAAGACATGAGTTCCGTTTCCCAGCAGGTGGCAGCCTCCTCTCAGGAGCTTACTGCTGGCGCCAACCAGTCTGCCGAAGCCGCTACCAATGTAGCAGAAACCATTACCAATATTGCAGATGGTATGCAGAGACAAACCAGCAATATTGATGCCGCCAAGCAAGAAGTGGACAGCCTCTTTGGCAATATACAGACTATGGACAACAACACTCAGGATATTGCCAACACCTCTAATGACACCGCTGAAGCAGCCAAGCTAGGCGAAAAGTTAATGACTGAGGCTATGAACAAAATGGAGCATATTGAGAACAGCGTTATGTCCTCTGCCAATACTGTTCGAGTTCTAGGAGAAAACTCCAAGGAAATCAGCATGATTGTAGACACCATTGTTTCCATTGCTGACCAGACTAATCTGTTGGCTCTCAATGCTGCTATTGAGGCAGCTAGAGCCGGGGATGCAGGCAAGGGCTTTGCCGTAGTAGCCGAGGAAGTGCGGAAGCTGGCGGCTGAATCCCAGACTGCTGCCGAACAGATTCAGGCCAAGATTTCCTCTATTCAATCTGATACGGACCAGGCGGTAAAGGCCATGGAAAGTGGCACTACCGAGGTAAAACAGGGTACTCAGGCCATCAGAGAGGTTGGCCGTCAATTTGCTGATATCATGAATCAGGTAAATAATATTAAGGAGAAGATTGATTCTTTCCAGAAATCTTCCCAGCGAATTACCAATGGAGCTACCAAGATTGTAGGAGCTGTAGATTCCATTGACGAAGTAAGCCGTGAAACTGCAACTCATACTGAAACTATTTCTGCCGCTGCTCAGGAACAATCCGCTTCCTCTGAGGAAATAGCTTCCTCCTCCAATTCTTTGGCCCAGATGGCTGTAGAATTGCAGGATAGCACCAGCAAATTTAAACTTTAAAAAAATAGACTGCTTATTGAGGTCGGTACAGACACCTCAAATAAGCAGTCTATTTTTTTACTATTTTTTAACCTGCCAAAGTTTGCACCAGCCGTAGAACAAAATCCTGTACCCGTTGCTTGGCCAAGGCCTTGACAGAAATACGAATCAGATTTCTATCCTGGATAACCTTAAGATAGGATTTTAACCAGCCTGACAGCTCCACCATCCCCTCCGGGCGAATATGAGGGGTATCTCGAAAATGAATCTCCAAGAACAAAGGGGCTTGAAGGATTTTTTCTACCCCCATGTCTCTGGCATAATTGCGAATCCTGGCTACTGTTAGCAGATTCTTTACTGGCTGTGGTGGCTGACCAAAGCGGTCTGCCAGCTCTCCAGCAATCTCCTCTAACTGCTGATTATTCTGTACGGCAGCAATCCGCTGATAAATTTCAATCTTGTGCATGGCATCTCCAATGTAATCATTGTCCAGATATGCCTCTACCTGCAGCTCTATCAAAGGATCTGGAATAACCTCTACTGGCTTGCCAGTTTTTAGCTGCTGCATAGCCTCATCCAAAAGGCGGCAATACATTTCAAAACCTACACTGGCAATATGTCCATGCTGCTGAGAGCCTAGCAGATTGCCTGCACCACGGATTTCCAAATCCCGCATGGCAATTTTGAAGCCTGCTCCTAACTCCGCAAATTCCTTGATAGCCTGCAGACGCTTTTCTGCCACCTCGCTGAGAACCTTGTTCTGACGATACAGCAAATAAGCATAGGCTATATGGTTGGAGCGTCCTACCCGTCCCCGCATCTGGTATAACTGAGCCAGGCCAAATCGATCAGCATCATAGACAATAATGGTATTGGCATTGGCAATATCCAAGCCGCTTTCAATAATACTGGTGGCCAATAGAATATCGTATTTGCCCTCATAGAACTCCACCATAGCCCTTTCCAGCTGAGCCTCTGGCATCTGACCATGTGCCACCTGAATCAGCGCATCTGGCACAATCTCCTCCAGCTTCAATCGCATTTCTTCAATGGATTCTACTCGATTGTAGACAAAATAAACCTGCCCTCCTCGCTTTAGTTCACGACGAACCGCATTGCGAATAATGGCATTACTGTTTTCCACCACATAGGTCTGTACAGGAAATCTTTCCTGAGGTGGGGAACCAATAATACTCATATCCCTGGCCCCTGCCAAGGACATATGGAGAGTCCGGGGGATTGGGGTAGCACTAAGGGTAAGTACATCAATGCCCAAGGCCATGCTCTTAATTTTTTCCTTTTGCTTGACACCAAAACGCTGCTCCTCGTCCACTATCAGCAAACCGAGATTTTTGAACTGTACTTTTTTCTGATTCAGAATAGCATGAGTACCAATAAGAATATCTACTCGTCCCTCAGCTGTATCCTTCAAGGTGCCCCTTTGCTCCTTGAGACTGCGGAATCTGTTAATGACATCCACATGGGGGCCAAAATTTCTCAGTCGTTCCTCAAAGGTCTGATAGTGCTGCTGAGCTAAAACCGTTGTAGGCACCAACACTGCTACCTGCTTGCCAGCCATAACTGCCTTGAAGGCTGCTCGGATAGCTACTTCGGTTTTGCCAAAGCCCACATCACCGCAAAGCAATCTATCCATAGGCTGAGGCTTTTCCATATCTTTTTTGATTTCCCTGATGGCTCTCAGCTGATCCGGAGTTTCCTCAAAGGGAAAGGCATCCTCAAATTCCTGCTGCCATACAGTATCTGGCCCGCAGGCAAACCCCTGAGATTTTCTTCTTTTGGCATAAAGCTGAATCAATTCCTGGGCTATGTCTTCTGCTGCTGCCTTGGCTTTGGCCTTGGTTTTGGCCCAGACAGTGCTGTCCATCTTGTGAAGACGAGGAATCTCCCCCTCTGCGCCGATATATTTTTGCAGCATTCCTACCTGATCCGTAGGCACATACAGCTGATCATCTCCACCATATTGAATACGCAAATAATCTCGGCGAATCCCCTCAATTTCCATGGTTTTCACGCCAAGATATTTGCCAATACCATGCTGGTTGTGAACCACATAGTCTCCCACATTGATTTCCCGGAAATGACTAATGCGTTCCTCACTACTTACTCGATTTAAGCGTTTTTTCTGACGGCCAAATATATCTTTTTCCGTAATTACTACCAGGTTGGCACCAGATAGCTCAAAGCCATTCAAAAGCGCCCCTTGAACAATATTTACCCGTCCATTCTTTAAAGGCTCTTCCCCATCGGCTTCCACAGAGGCCAGCCTATTACGAGCCAGCTGTTCTCGCATAGTCTGAGCTTTGGCCTTATCCCCCAGTACCATAAGGATAGAACGCCCCTCAGCCAGCCAATCTCCTGTTTCCGACAGCAAAATATTCATTTGCTTCTGATAGGAGGTAATCCCCTGAATCTGAACACTAATGATTTTATCTGGCTTTATGCCATGCAAATCTGACAAAATCAAGGATAACAGCAGCATATTACGCCCTTGCAGGTTCTCCACCAGCTCATCCCAAGAAAACATTCTGGTTTTAATATCAGGATTTTCCTTTAACAGCTTGATGCTTTCTTCTCTGGATTTCAAAGGCTCATCTATAATTACCCGTCCATTTTCAGGCAAAAAATCCCCAAAGCAATATTTTTTTTGCTTGTCGGCAACACCGCCAAAAGGCAGTATCTCCACCGCCTCCAGCTGTCCCATAGACCGCTGAGTAGCAATGTTGAACTGCCTAATGGATTCTATTTCGTTATCAAAAAATTCTATCCGATAAGGGTGAGGGCTGTTAAGGGGGAAAACATCTACTATACCGCCTCGAACACTGAAATCCCCAGCCATTTCTACCTGATCATTGCGCTCATAGCCCAGCTTGACCAGCTGCTTCAACAGCTCCTCCCGTTCTAGGACTTCACCTGTATGAAGGCTGAGGCTCAGCTCCCTATATTCTCTGGTGCCTATGCCTTTCTGCATGGCTGCCTCAACGGTGGTCAAAACTATACACTGCTCTCCCTGCAACAGTCGCCCCAAAACATCCATACGGCGAGCTAAGCGATGTATCCCCTTGGCTGCGGCATTGAATTCTGCCATATCCAGCACCGGCAGCTCCAGTACCTCTATCTCTGGCAGCAAACAGCCTAAATCGTCCTTCCATTGATTCAGCTCCTGTTGATCACTGACAATAATGGTCAAAGGACCAGCCAAAGAAAAACAAGCTGCTACAGCAGCATGCTTTTGGGTGCCTGCCAAGCCATAAGCCAGAGTCCTAACCTTCTTCGCCCCATATCTATCAGCTATTTCCTTTATAGCCTTATCCTTCAGCATAGCCTTTAATAAAGCCTGCATTATATCACCATCCATATTTATCAAAAATACACATTATCTATATTTTAAATTCCCCCCTCCAAATTATCAAGCTGAATTATTTTTTGCATGCCTGATATATACATTACCGTAATAAATTCTGATTTACAGGGCTAAGTAATTTTTATACAATACAGTTTTGACTACGATTAAAACATTTGTTATAATTTGTATATATTGTGGGATTATGCCCACAGAGCGAACACAGTATGAAAATGCTGTTATCAATGATAC
>SAMEA104315422__coassemble_669_pt1 | contig 13934 bp, 7 predicted proteins | sample SAMEA104315422__metabat2_low_PE_041 | metagenome-assembled genome bin SAMEA104315422 (sample SAMEA104315422) | gut metagenome | biome: Monkey gut; feature: monkey-associated habitat; material: faeces | place: China | collected 2013
ATGAGAGCTTTAGTACCGCTAGGCGAGAAAAGTAGCGAGAGCGTGCCTGAAAGGGGACTCCCATATCGCCATTAATGGGGGATAGTTTTGCACATCAATATAGATAGCGCGAGCGTGCCTGTAAGGGTATATGCCATGCCTACAAAAAGTGTATAGATAATTGATGTATTCGGCAAATCAGAATTTATTTAAGTCTATCGCGATTCATCAATAAACATTGAATGAACTCTTTTGTGACTAGTGGCGGTGTGCTGTATTGCAGCTATGAGGGAGAGCGAACAATATTACGTGGCAAGGCGGCACTCTTTGCAGGGGGAAAAATTTCAAGGTTGCCTGCTATGTCACCTATGGTAGGATGGCTTGTGGTACACTATCCATATCAAAGGACGGCAAGGCAGAAAAGGAGAATTTGTTTTGGGAGAGATATATGTCTTGTACGGGGGGGCAAATGTGTTATTTTAATAGAGTGAGGATGAATTTATCACATAAGAATAGTCGAATTAAGGAAAATTTTTTTATGATAGGAGATATGTTTTATGAATAATGACATAGAAACAGCTTTACATGAGTGTCAGGCTTATGCTCAAAAGGGTTATGATATTGCCAACAATACCTGGAATACCATTCATCAGGCACTGCTGGCGGAAGAGCGAAAAGTAAAGAAAGTAGATAAACAGCAGGGAAAGATTTCCCGCTTAGCTGATGAGGAATTAATCAAGAAAAAGAAGCAAGGTCTGGCCTCTTTCATGGAGATGGACAAAGAGCTGAAGCAGGATTTGAGCTATCTGCAAAAACAGCAGAAGGAGTTTTCTGTGTTGGTTTTTGGCCGTACAATGGTGGGCAAATCTACGCTTATGGAGATTATGACGCACGGCAGTGGAGCCAGCATAGGTAACGGTTCCCAGCGTACAACCTTGGATGTGAGGGATTATCACTGGAAAGGCATGAAAATTACAGATGTGCCTGGTATTGCTTCCTTTGATGGCAGGGAGGATGATAGACTGGCCTTGGAGGCAGCCAAGGCGGCAGATTTGATTTTGTTTTTGATTTCCGATGATGGTGTACAGCAGGAGGAGGCAAAAAATCTGGCAGAGCTGCGCCGGCTGGGAAAGCCGGTTTTGGGTATTATTAATGTTAAGCTGGGCATTACGGAGCAGGTGCGTTCCCTAGATATGAAGAGATTGAGGAATAAAATGGCCGAGAGGGAGCGGATTGATACTATTTGCAACCAGTTCTGCCAATTTGCCAGCCTTTTCCAGCAGGATTGGGGCGATTTGACCTTTGTGCCAGTACATCTTAAGGCGGCTTATTTGGGACAGGATAAAAATCCAGAGCTGTGGGAGGTAAGTAATTTTACAGAGGTGGAAGCCTATATTTTGTCCAAGGTACAGCAGGACGGATGCTTCCTGCGGATTAAGACCTTCCTGGATCGGGTGATTATTCCCCTGCAGGGACGGATGGAAATGCTGTATGAAAACAGTGGCAGCAGCTTGACAGAGGCTTTTGAGTATCAGAAAAAATGTCAGGAGCTGACTGAGTGGAAGAAAATTTTTGTGGAGGACAGCCAAGAAAAATTTAATAATCTTTGTACGCGTGTAAAGAATAAACTGGCTAATGGCATTAATGAGTTTGCTGAATATAATTATGACAATGGGAATGCTGGTAAGGACTGGAAGGAATATTTGCAGGAAGAACTGAAGCTGGAGGCTGACTGCATGAGTTTCCTGCAAGAAAGGGCTAATAAATGCAGTCGCAAGAGGCGGGAACTGATGGATTCCCTGAAAACAGAGCTGACCTTTGCCGGTGTTAACGTAGAATTTGATGATATTTCCATGGGCAGCATAAGTGATACTCAATTTATGAGTAGTGCTGTAGCTGGTGTTGTTGGAACTATTGTTTTGGGGCCTCTGGGGGGGCTATTGGGAGGATTGCTAGGCGGATTATTCGGCGACAGCAAGGCAGAAAAAATCAGAAAAGCCAAAAAAAGGTGTAGATACGCATTGCAGGATGCCATGGATGAATGCGGATATGTAGATCAATTAATGGATGGCGTAGCTAATACCATGAATGAGGAGATTTTTGGCAAGGGTGTGGATGGCTTATATAATGCTCTTGCCCAGATGGATGCCATGTTGATTGGCTTGGCAAAGGAAGAAGCCACTGGAGCAGAAAAATTGGGCGTATTGCTCAACCAGCTTAACTGTCAGCTTTGGCATGAGGCGGAAGGATATGTAGCAGCTCAGGAAGGTAAAAATCTGGTGTTATCTGTAGATAGAATCGCCCGCATACCGGGGGAAGTAACAGTGGTCTATGATACTGTGGACAGCTTTGATGGCTATGAAGCACAAATGGCAAAGTTACTAGGGGAAAAAGTGGAGCTGTGGGTTTTAAATAATGCCGAGAACCTCTTCGGGGAAATGGCGAAAAAGACGGAAGAATTAATTGGCTCATTTGGAATAGAACAAGTAGGGGCACTTGCTAAAGTCTTTAATGAGGATGAGGTACCTGTCATTCAGCCTACAGAGCGCAAGCTGACAGAGATTAAGATGAATGACAGGTATAGACTGGTATATCAGTATATGGGTATGCCTATGGTGCAGTGATGAAGGAGCAATTGGCATGAATGAATTTTCTTTGAATGTCTATAGTAATAAAGCGGAAGAGCTTCGGCAGGAAACAGAGGCAACCTTTGAACAGCTGAATCTGGCTACAGATGTACTGCCAGCCACTATGCAGCCTGATGATGGTGCTATCAAGCTGGTTTTTGTGGGACAGTACAGCGCAGGCAAGTCCAGTATTATCAAGATGATTTCAGGGATTGAAACGGAAATTGGCGCCGGTATTACCACCCAGGAATCCCATGTTTATAAATGGAATGATTTGGAGATTATTGATACTCCGGGCATTGAGACAGGGCTGCGTGCCGACCATGATGAAATTACCTATGACCAGATAAGCAAGGCGGCACTGCTGGTTTTTGTGGTTACCAATGAGGGCTTTGACAGGCATATGGGAGAGCATTTTCGCAAGCTGGCCATTGAGCAGAACCGAGGCAGTAATATGGTGCTGGTTATTAACAAGATGGATAGAGCACCAGAGGGAAATTCCGCCAATCAGCAGCAGATTATCAGAGATGATATTTGCAAGGTTTTAGCCCCATTGACTCCAGAGCAGGTTTATACATCCTTTATTTCCACCCAGTCCTATGAAGAATATCTCAATGAGGAGGATGTGGAAATCAAGGCAGAGCTGCTGGCAGAAAGTGGCCGGGAACAGCTGATTGCCAATCTTAACGCCTTTGTACAGTCAAGACAGGTAACCGCCAAAATAGAGCGTCCCCTGTATGCTCTGCAGGAGGCAGTCAGAAATGTATCTGTGGTGGAGGAGATTAATATGCTGAATGATGCAGAAAGTCTCCTACTGCGGAAGCAGCGAATTTTGCAAAACGGCCAGGCGGATGCGGAGGAGGAAGTTAATTCCCTGACCATGGAGTGCCAGCAGGATATTATTGAACTGGGCAGAGAAGCAGCAGGCTATTTAGAACCAGGTGTAAGCGAGGAGGAGTTAAAGGCAAAGCTGAATGAGGTGGGACAAAGGGCAGAACAGGCAACACAGGATTGCATCCAGTCAATAGAGCGCGTCTTTGGCAGATTGGCCAATACGATTCAAACTGAAATGGATACAGAGATGGCTTCCACCTCTGTTCAGAAAATTTTCGGGAGAAATAATATGCCTGTTCCAGCAGAAGGGGCAACTGATTTGCCTAGGGAATCAGCAGGCTTTGATGGAGTAGCAGCAGGGACTCAATTAGGGAGTCAATTGTCGTCTGCTTGGAATATTGCCAATATGGGCTTAAAGAGTTTTTCTGGTACTGCAATGCATGAGGGAATTTTGAGCGCAGGTAAATTTTTTGGCATAAAGTTTAGACCTTGGGAAGCTGTGGGTCTTGCGAAGAACGCAGCCGTATTTGGTGCGGTACTAAGTGTAGCGGGTGTTTTACTGGCTATTTGGGGGAAATTCAAATCTGATGAAGAACGGCGGCAGAAGGAACAAGAACTGCAGGAAGCTAAGGAGAAGATTAAAGCTCAGTATAAGGAAAATGCCAATAGTATTTACGGGGATATCATGCGCAATGTGCGTGAAAAACTGGCAGAGACCGTAGGTAAGGAGCTGGACAGTGTGGAGGAAAGTTTGCGCCAGATTGCCGAGGAGCGACAGAAAAAGGAAGCGTGCATGGCAGTCTTGGAAAAGCTTTCTGCAAAAATCGACAAATTGTGTAATGAGATTGAAGCTGGCGGTGCTGTCTGAGGCACCGTGCCAATAAATATAGGATGGAAGAAGGTGAGGGAATGACAAAGAGGGAAAAAATAGACTTAGATGAACTGCGTCGGGAGCTTAGTGCCTATCTGGAAGAAAATTATACCGGCTGTGGCGATGAAAAGGCAGATGAATTAATTGCTAACAACAAGTTAAGTTATTTTGCCTATGGTGGTGGTCTTGCCTGTCGATTGGGGATGTTGAGTGGTATTCTTGAAGGACGCAAGAAGACTTTTTCGGAATCACTGCTGGATTTGCTGGCTGAGAAGGAAATGAAGCCGGTTGAATTTTACAAAAAGGCTGGTATAAGCAAGGAGCATTTTTCCAAAATCAAAAACAATGTTGATTACCAGCCCTCCAAATCTGCCACCATGGCTATGGTGCTGGCCTTGAAACTGCCTTTGGATGAGGCAGAAGAGCTTATGGCTAAGGCGGGTTATACCTTTTCTGCTGCCCTGATACAGGATCTTGTGGTGAAGTTTTTTATCCAAGAGGGTATTTTTGATGTGGATGCGGTGAATGTTGAGCTGTATAAACTGGGGAAAAAGCCACTGACAAATCAAAGACTATCCGGTGAGCCACAATATAAAAATTCGAAATGAGAGATTTGTTGCTAAAGCATAGGACGAATAGTATAATTAAAATGATGAATAACATAAATTAATTTTTCGGTAAGGGGCGTATATGGTATGGGGATGTCTATATACAATAATTTGACAGCCATGTCGGCGTTGCATGAAAATAACCGCAACGAAAAAAGTTTAGCTAAAATGTTGAAACGGGCCGCATCAGGCATGAAGATTAATTCTGCCGGTGATGATGCATCCGGCTATGCAATTTCAGAAAAGATGCGAGTTAAGCTGAGAGCCTTGGGGCAGAATGACCGCAATGTAAAAAATGGTGCTTCTATGTTGAGAACTGCCAGCGGTGCTGTACAGGAACAGACTAATTTGCTAAAAACTATTAAGCAAAAAGTTATTGATGCCAGCAACGATACAAATACAGATCAGGATAGAGAAGTTATCCAAAAGGAAATAGATCATTGCTACAGCCAGATGGCGGATATTGTTTATGATACCGAGTTTAACGGAGAAAAAATATTGCTGGGTAACTCAGTGGCAGAGGTGGTTAGCAGCTGGGAAGTATTGAATAATGCCATGCTGGCAGATGATAGTGACATACCAGGTTTGCTGGCGGATGCCAATGAAAGCTCCTTGGATGGAGAGCAAGGCCCATTTGCGACTTTTGGCAAGGCAACAGATGACATTCCTTACGATGGCTATAATAAAAAAGCTGAGAGCCCTGCAGCTTGGCCAGAATCTTCAGGTAATAATACCAACGGAGATTATATGGTAGGAGGCACCAAAGGTGTATCCAATACCATAGATTTAGATTTGTCCCAATATACGAATTTTTCGGCCACTAGTCAGTATCCATTGGACAATACAACATTTTGTGTTAATACACCCAATTATCCATATCGCCATTATTTTACTTTGACTACAAATATGAGTAATAACTATAAGGAAGGTAGTAAAATAGATATAAGTGGCTGTGGTTCCACTGCTGATGTGGCCAATGCGATTCAGAATGCTATAGCTAGTTCCTTGGGAAATGTATATTCAGTGTCGGTAAGTGGCTCCAAGGTTACCCTTACAACTAAGCAGGATGGGGTAGTAACCAATGGCAATGATTACAACACGAAAGGTGCAACTTTGGCTGGGGGCACATCTACCCCAAATGGTCATGCTGCAGCACCGGGTACAGGGTTGACCATAGGAGCTTTTACCGGTGGCAAAGATGCTATTACTCACACAGAAACCATAACGGATCCTGCAGATCCAGACCTTAAACATACTGTTACGGTAGTTGATGTGCCACCGGTTAAGGCAAAACTGGAAATCCCTAATATCTCATCAGTTGCGCCGGGAAGTGGTGTGACCATAAATGATTATTCCCATGCTACAAGTTATTTGTCATTTAGGGATGATAATGGAGGTTTGAATTATGATTCTGCCTCTGGGCATTATACAGTAGGTAGAAATTATCAGGGGAACTTTGTTATTTCAGGTATGCATTGTTCTATGTCTAATGGCAGTTTGATTGCTGAGGTTTCTACGGGAGGAGTTTATGCCGGTAGTCATTCCTCAATAACTGATGGAATAACGGAGTATAGGCCAGCGGCTGTTACCTATACAGCTACAACAGCTTTGACTGGCATCACCAACAATAAGACTGGCGCAGATGGCAATACAGCCCATTGGGATTTGGATTTATCAGCCTATAATGCCTCAGATGAAACAAAGGCTGAAGAATTGATAAATAAATACAAGGGTAAAACCTTTGGTACGAATACAACTGCGGAATATGAGTTTATAGATACTGGTTCTTCATCTGGTATGGATGGATTATACAAGGTTACTACTAACACCATTGATTTAAATGAGGTTCGCAATCAGGTTAAAGCTGGCAAGACTGTAGCGGAGGCTTTTGCCAATGTGCTTCATGGGCACATTGGTAATACAGAGATTTTGAAAGCTGCAGACAATATTACAGTTAATCGTATCAGGATGAAGGCAACTTCCCCAGGTGAAGCCGGGAATAGTCAAAAAGTTTTCAGCCAAACCGGAGAGCTGCGACACTATACCATTGACTGGCAGAATTGGGTAAATACTCAGGGAATTACGGATATTCCAGCGGCCTTGCATGAAAAGGGGATTCGCTTTTATTGTCCTACCGACGCTAGTCAGTGGGTTAATGTGCGTTTTGTTAATGGTTTCAGCGATTTGGATGCTGAACGTCCAGCAAGCGGTAATGCCAATATGGATATTAAGACCTTGACCATTGACTTATCCGCTGTCGATAGTGTAGAAACCTTGGTTGAAACCATAGATACAAAATTGGGGGACTATCTAAAGAATAAGTATAAGCATAATCTGTTAGTTACTTCAGATCCTAAGGCTGGCACGACGACGATTTATGACCAGAGACGGAAAACTGTTCGTAATAATCCAGGGTATGATAATCAGGAAAAAGGTGCCAAGATTGGTACAGGCATTATGGATAATATAATCAAGACCAATCGTAATATCTATGTTAATGATCTGGTGGTGCAGCATACAGATAAGGCTAGTATGAATATTCATGTAAAAATACCTCAGACCAGCATAGACCAAATTTTTGGTTATAAAGAGGGAACTCGTCATATCAGTGAGTACAATGTCATGACCAAGGATATGCGGGACAAATTGCTGGGAATACCACCAGATAAGGGAATTTTGGACAGAGGTATAGATTATCTGCTGGATGCCCAGACAACTATTGGTGCCCAGATGAATCATATGGATTATGCAGATAATAATATTATTACCTCCCATGAGAATATTACTTCGGCGGAGTCGGTCGTTCGGGATGCTGATATGGCGAAAACCATGATGGAATATGCGAAAAGCAATCTTTTGGCTCAGGGTTCTCAGTCCATGCTGGCCCAGGCTAATCAAACTCCTCAGGCTGTGATAAATCTTTTACAATAGCAAGTATATGAAGTCTGTTTTCCCAGAAGCAACCTTGACTGTAGATGCTTCCTCCCCTAAAAAAATCCTGCAAAACATTTCTTGGTTTTGCAGGATTTTTCCTTTGGCTTCATACATGGTATAATATGATATTACAGTTTTTTATTTTACCGATGAGGTGCAAAAATGCGTTTATATATAGCAGAGAAACCTAGTATGGGCCGGGAGATTGCAGCAGTGCTGCCGGGGCCTGTGCGAAAGGGCAATGGATTTATTGAAACAGGGGCTGGCACCGTTACCTGGCTTTTTGGTCATGTGCTGCGGCAGGCGGAGCCTCAGGAATATGATGCCAAATACAAGGTGTGGCGGGCAGAGGATTTGCCTATTATTCCAGAGCATTGGAAGCTGATGGTATCAGAAAGCAGTGCCAAGCAATTTGCTGTGGTGAAACAGCTGATTAGTCAAGCTGATGAAATCGTTCATGCCGGAGATCCGGATAGAGAGGGCCAGCTTTTAGTAGATGAGGTGCTGGAATATGTAGGCTGTAACAAGCCGGTACAGCGTATTTTGTTGAATGCTTTGGATGAAAAAAGTATCCGAGAGGCAATTGACCAGCTAAAGCCTAATGCGCAATTTTTTAATCTGCGACAGTCGGCTTTGGGAAGAGCTAGAGCAGATTGGCTGATTGGCATGAATTTGTCCAGAGCCTATACAATGGCTGCCCAGCGCAGCGGTCATAGAAAATTGGTTTTGCCTATTGGCAGAGTCAAGACTCCTACTTTGGCGTTGGTGGTACGGCGGGAAAGAGAGATTGAGAATTTCAAGCCAGTGGATTATTTCAATATTAAGGCAGTTTTCCAGCATACTAATGGACAGTTCCAAGCTCAGTGGAAGCCTAATGAAATGCAGCAGGGACTGGACTCCGAGGGCAGGCTGGTGGATAAGCAGATTGCAGAGGCCAAGCTAAATTTCTTCGGACAGGAGCCATTGACAGGGATGATTTCCGGCTATTCCAAGGCTAAAAAGCAGGAGGCTCAAAGATTGCCTTTTTCCCTTTCTACTTTGCAGGTTTTGGCAGGCAGGCGATTTGGCTATGAGCCACAGCAGGTGTTGGATACGGCTCAGGCTCTCTATGAGCGGAAGCTGACTACCTATCCTCGTTCTGATTGCGAGTATTTGCCTACTAATCAGTTTAAGGAGAGCCAAAGTATTTTGACTAATCTGCAGAGCTGTGGGGATGATACTTTGGCTAATTGGGCCAAGGGGGCCGATGGCAAAATTAAAAGCCGTGCCTGGAATGATAAGAAAATTTCTGCCCATCACGCCATTATTCCTACCCGGGTAAAGGCAGATTTGAGCAAGATGAAGGCAGTGGAGCGGAATATTTATTTCTTGATTGCCCAGGCTTATATGGCTCAGTTTTATCCAGTGCATACCTATTACCAAACCAAGGTGGAGGTAGCTTACAAGGAGGAACTTTTTACTGCCAGCGGTAGAACAGAAATAGATTTGGGCTGGAAGGCTCTTTATACTAGCAAGAAAAATAATGAGGCTGATAATGAGGAGGGCCAGGATAAGGAGGATAATGGTCAGGAAGAAAATAACCTGCCTTCTATGAAGAAAAATGATAATGTTGACTATGTATCTGGGGAGCTGGCCAAAAGTGTTACCAGACCGCCAGTGCGATTTACTCAGGCTACCCTTATTGCCGCCATGAAGGATATTCATAAATTTGTGCAGGATCCAGAGGCCAAAAAGCAGCTGAAGGCGGTATATGGTATTGGTACTGAGGCTACCAGAGCTACTATTTTGGATGAGTTGATTCACAAGCGGAAGCTGATAAAGGAAATGGGTAAAAAGAAGCAGCTGCAGCCTACGGAGGCTGGTTATTTGCTGGTGGATGCAGTGCCAGAGGAGCTGTCCTATCCAGATTTTACGGCTATCTGGGAGGATCAGCTTCATTCTATGGCAGAGGGAGATGGCTCCTTGGAGGCTTTTTTGCAAACCCAGGTAGATTTTACCACCAAGATGTGCCGTAAGGCAGAGGGCACCAGCCTAGTGGTGGAGGATGCTGTTAAATGTCCTCGTTGTGGCTTGGGTATATTGCAAAAACGCCACGGCAAAAATGGTGATTTCTGGGGATGCAGCAATTATCCCCGTTGTCGTATGACCTGCAATGATAAGGAGGGAAAGCCTAATCTTGAGGAGGCTCGCCAGCGGGCTAATTATAAAAATCCGGGTAATGGTTTTAATAATAATGGCAGTGGGCAAGGAAGCCGATATAGAGCTGGCCAGAATATGGATGAGATAGCAGAGCTGGGGAATCCATATATGAGTGAGGAAGAAATGGCAGCCTTTACTAAGGAGTATTTGCGGTAAGGAGTTTTGCATATGGATGATATAACGATGAATATTATAAAGTTGGTGCTGGTGGTTTTGCTGGTGCTGATGAATGGTTTTTTTGTGGCGGCGGAATTTGCGGTGGTAAAAATACGCGGCTCACGGTTGGAGACATTGATAAATGAGGGAAATAGCCGGGCGGTTTATGCCAAAAAGCTTACGGATCATTTGGATGTGTCCCTTTCTGTAACCCAGCTGGGTATTACCTTGGCTTCTCTGGGCTTAGGTTGGTTAGGTGAGCCTACAGTCAGCAAAATGCTGGAGCCTGTATTTGAATACTGTGGCCTGGGGGGAGCCTTGGCTACCACCATTTCCTTTGCCATAGCCTTTGGTTTGATTACGGCTATGCATATTATCTGTGGTGAGCTGATTCCAAAGAATTTGGCCATTCAGAAATCCGAGGCAGTAACCTTGGGGATTGCTATGCCTATGCTGCTTTTTCAAAAGGTAATGTATCCATTTGTTTGGTTTTTGAACCATGTGGCTAATTTCACCGCGGAAAAGCTGGGGATACCGGTGGAGACTGAAAGCGAGGAAACAGCTCATACAGAGGACGAGATTCGCATTCTTATGGAGGAAAGTCACAAAAAGGGCTATATTGATAAAACTGAGCTGGATTTTGTGGATAATGTTTTTGATTTTTCCGACCGCAATGTACGGGAGATTATGATTCCTCGTACAGATATGGTATGTCTTTATACCGAGGATTCCTTTGATGAGAATATTCAGGTGGCAGTGTCGGAGCATATGACCAGATATCCTGTATGCCGAGAGGATAAGGATGATATTATCGGTTTCCTTCATATTAAGGATTTGATGGGGTATCTTTATAAGCATCGCCGGCCAAGATTGCGGCAGCTGGTGCGGAAGGCTTTGATTGTGCCGGAAACCATGCGTATCAGTATGCTGTTGAAGATGATGCAGCGGGATCGCTCCCAGCTGGCTATTGTGGTGGATGAATATGGCGGTACTGCCGGTATGGTTACCATTGAGGATATTATTGAGGAGATTGTTGGGGAGATTCAGGATGAATTTGACCAGGAGCGTCCTTTGGTGGAGAAGCGGAGTGAATATGTTTATTCTATAGATGCCAAGCTGTTGCTGGAGGAGGTTTGCGATATTCTGGAGATGGATATTGAGGCTGACAATATTGATACCATTGGCGGCTGGCTCTACAATAATGTACAGTCCCCTCCGCGGATTGGGATGAAAGCTAGCTGGAATGGACGGGACTTCTTTGTGGAGGAAATGGATAATCTTAGAATTACCCGTATTTTGGCCAAGCTGCCAAAGCCTTTGCAGGAGGAACATGAGGAGATTGTGGATAATATCCAGTCTAAAAAAATGGAGGAGAATAATAAATGATTTTAACAGTGGAGGAATTGGGGAAAAGCTACGGAGAAAAAACTCTCTTCAGCCACGTTAATTTGAATATAAATGAGGGGGATAAAATCGGTATTGTTGGTGTTAATGGTACTGGTAAGTCCACCTTTCTCAAAACTGTGGCAGGAAAGCTGGTGGCAGATACTGGCTCTATGGTAACGATGCGGAATATGCGTATCAGCTATTTGGAGCAGTCCAAGGAATTTGTGCCAGAGAATACAGTGTTAATGGAAGCTTTTAAGGATGATAGCCCCTTGATGCAGGCTCTGCGGAATTATGAGTCTGCTTTGGCAAAAAGTGAAAAGGGGGATATGTCTGAAAAGGTGCAAAATCAGCTGGCTAAGGCCTCTGAGCAGATAGATGCTTTGGGGGGCTGGAATATGGAGAGCCAGGCTAAAAGTATTTTGACTCATTTGGGAATTACAGATTTTGAAGCAAGGGTGGATACTTTGTCGGCGGGACAGCAGAAGCGGTTGGCTTTGGCTACTGCTTTGATACAGCCTTGTGATTTACTGCTTTTGGATGAGCCTACTAACCATTTGGATAGTGAAACCATTGGCTGGCTGGAGGAGTATCTGGCAGCCTGGAAAGGCTCACTGCTGATGGTAACTCATGACCGTTATTTTTTGGATAGAGTGGCTAGCGGGATTTTGGAGTTCGATAAAGGCAGAACTTATAGTTATCAGGGGAATTATTCGGAGTTTTTGGAGCTAAAGGCGGTGCGGATTGAGCAGGAGGAAGCTGGGGAAAGAAAGAGACAGAATTTCCTGCGGAATGAGCTGGCTTGGATTCGCCGTGGTGCCCAGGCTCGTTCTACCAAGCAAAAGGCTAGGCTGCAGCGCTATGAGGAAGTAAAGAATCAGAAAGTGGATTTGGAACGGAATCAGGTGGAAATTGGTTTGGCTGGCAGTCGCTTGGGCCGGAAGATTATTGAGCTGGAGCATGTTGGCTATAGCTGGCAGGGACAGGTGTATATTCGGGATTTCAGCTATACAGTATTGCGGAATGATAGAATTGGTATTATTGGTGGCAATGGTACAGGAAAGTCTACTTTGTTGAATATTATTGCTGGAAGACTTCAGCCTACTGAGGGTACAGTGGAAATTGGCCAGACTGTAAAAATTGGTTATTTTGCCCAGACAAATGTGGAAATGGATGGCAGATTGCGAGCTAAGGAGTATATTCAGGAGGCGGCCCATTATATTACTATGGCGGATGGCAGTAAGCTGTCTGCTGGTCAGTTGATGGAGCGTTTTCTCTTTCCACCGGATTTGCAGTATACGGAGATAAGTAGATTGTCTGGTGGTGAGAAAAGAAGGCTGTATCTTCTGCGGGTGCTGATGGAGGCTCCTAATGTGCTCCTTTTGGATGAGCCTACCAATGATTTAGATTTGGAAACTATGGGAATATTGGAGAGCTTTATTGATGATTTTAATGGGGCCATTATTTTTGTTTCCCATGATAGATTTTTTATTGACCGCATGGCGCAAAAGGTTTTTGTTTATACTGGCAAGGCGGGAGAGATTGAATGTCATGTGGGTGGCTATAGCGATTATCATCAGCGGCTGCAGGCGGAGCAAAAAGCTAGAGCTGGTGCTTTGACTGATGGGGCGAATGTTAAGGCTAAGGATGGTGTGGCTGGAAGCAAAAAGAATTATCAGCAGGATAAAGTTCGGAAAAAAGGTCTTACTATGTCGGAAAAGCATGAATATGGTGAGATTGAGGCTGTGATTGCCAGCAAGGAGGGGGAACTGAGGATGATACATCTTCAGATGACCCAATTTGCTACGGATTATGATAAGATACAGGAATTGACGAAGGAAGAAACTAGAGTGTCTGGGGAACTGGAGAAGCTGATGGACCGCTGGGCATATCTGGAGGAAAAGGCGGAAAATTCCTAAATGCGCATTTGCATAATGGCATACATATACTCTTTACTGAGGCATGACATATACCCTTACAGGCACGCTCGCGCTATATTGATGTGCAAAACTATCCCCTATTAATGGCGATATGGGAGTACCCTTTCAGGCACGCTCTCGCTACTTTTCTCGCCTAGCGGTACTAAAGCTCTCATGAGGCAATTCGTGGCTGACGCCCCGAAAGCTCATGAATCGCTAAGTACCGAGGCGCGAAGAGTACCTGTGCAGGGTACTCCCATACCGCTTATTAGCGTATTCATCGCAATTTTCCGCTTTGGCACTGTTTGAAATGACCGATTTTTTACGAAGGTAGCAGAATTATCGAAGATTGGCAATACCGATAAACCTTGATGATTCGACAACAGCCGGAGGGGCATGACACTTTTGCGTCGGGAGACTC
>SAMEA104315422__coassemble_726_pt1 | contig 12999 bp, 10 predicted proteins | sample SAMEA104315422__metabat2_low_PE_041 | metagenome-assembled genome bin SAMEA104315422 (sample SAMEA104315422) | gut metagenome | biome: Monkey gut; feature: monkey-associated habitat; material: faeces | place: China | collected 2013
CTCTGGGGATTGCGCCTTCTGAATTTAGTCGATACCTTGCTTTGCTCTAAATATTTTAATCCGTACATTATGTTGGTGTTTTTAAGAGGATAGAAAATGGCAGTTTACGCTAAAGTAAAAAAGAATGGAGATTATTGTTCCCATAATTTTGCCCATGCGTTTTTTGGTTTCCGTGAAATGGGCGCCGAAATCATAAAATATGAATCCCTTAGTAACATCTATAATTTAGTTACTCGGGAAGATATCGTCCTTGATTACATTTATCAGAGCCAAGAAATACTGAAAAAATTTGGGGTAATGCCAAGCTTTGATGGTTATCCCAAGGAATTGCAACCATTTATGGGCAGAAAAATATGGCTTGATACTATTGATAATTTCAATGCCAACCCAGATAAATGGGGTGTTTTCATAAAGCCAATCAAAGATAAGATGTTCACCGGACGAGTTGTAAACTCTCCAAAGGATTTAATCGGTTGCGGTAATGACCAAGAAAACTATGAAATTTTATGCTGCGATACAATTAACATCAAACGTGAGTGGCGTGGGTTCGTCATCTATGATAAGCTCGTAGATATTCGACCTTATCGTGGAGATTACCACTATAACTATGATCCAAAAATTGTAGACAAAATCATGGAGGCTTTTCGTACAATTCATGACAGGCCTGCAGGCTGTAGTGTAGATATCGCTGTCATCGAAAAAGATGCAAAAGAAGAAACAGTATTTCTCGAAATGAATGATGGATATTCTTTAGGACACTACGGCCTTCACTATCTAAATTATGCTAAATTGCTTTCTGCCAGATGGTCTCAATTAGTTGGCATAGTAGATCCATATGATTTTAGAGGATATGTATAATTATTAATAATATCTATGAAAACACTGTTATTGCTTCAAATCCCTAGCCCCTCAATCATGAGGGGCTTTCTTTGTGCAGTTATATTGTCTGTTCTATCTCCGGTTTATCTTCCCTTATGGCTGTACCATTAACGCCTATTTTATATAATTCGTTTTTATCAGTTAAATAACTTTATTTTTTAAGTTATCGACAGTGATTTTCACTTCATTTTATTATATAATCACTTTATCAAGATAAATTGGCAGCGTACTCTTTGCTTACCTTTGCCAAGCAGTCTGAATTTTTTTACTATATAGTTTTTGAGAGGTATTTGCTATGAAAAAAATTTCCTACATTCTTCAATTTAACGCGTTCATGGATAAACGATTTGATGACGAGTTGTCTCCTGCTGCCAGCCTGCTATATATGATTATTTTTCCGAATTCAACAGGTTGCATTGGCGGGATGAATGGATATACATCAGTTCCAGAATGCTTACCCTCCAGATGGGCAACCATTCTAACAGTACTATTTCCCGCAATTTGAAAAAATTAGTGGAGTTTTGGTATATCGAAACCCGTCTAAGCAAAAGATATGGCAAAACCTGCACTCAAATCCGCTTGATTCCTCTCTACCGGGAATATTATGATACCTTGACGAAAGAATGCATTACACCGGTGGAATATGTTGAACAATTCCCTGCCTGGGGTACAAACTCCCTACTAGAACACACTCTCAATTAAACCTACATCATCTTTTCATTTGATGTACACTACCAAATGCTCCTACCAATATTAATACTGATATTATGACCTCCGCATATCCAAAAAGCAAGGTCAAATCAACATCGCGATGTTGATTTGACCTTTATTGAGCCCTCAACTTCCTAACGAGAAAATAACTATAAGTTGACTGCTGGATGAGTTACTTCTCTTACAGAGCTTATCTGCAATTCCCCACCGGTCATTTCTACATTGACATCAGTTGAGTATGTCGGATAATTCCCTGCCTGGGGCACGGAATAATCCTTTGGTGTATTCTCCTCTTCCCGCTGTCTTGCATTTTCTTCAGAAATTTTGTGATCCTCCTGATCTTCCTTTATCTTCTCCATAGCTGCAGCGACCTTAGCCAGCCTATAAAGCTCCGGAAACATCTGAGCCAATTCCTTTTCATCATCCTGTGAAACCTTCCGCCCTTTCATCATGCGGGTTGCTGTATCCATTGCACGATTTTGAGATTGTGCCTGTTTTTTCCATGCATCAGACTGTTGTCGAGAAACTGCCAGATCATGTTCCAATGTCATTCTATTATGCACAGCTTCCCTATCCTTTTGCATAGCCAACCCGGCATTGCGAAGCTGCTTCAACTGTTTTTCATCCAAAGTAACCTGATGACCATCAATCATCATATATCCCTGCTGGAGAACTCTGGATAGTATGGCTGTGCTATCAAAGCTGATTTTATACTTACCATTGCCCTGCTTGGTAACATCAAGCCATTGGGTTGTTTCTTTTGCCTCACTCTTCTTCAGGAAAGCTTTGGCAGTATCTGAAAGCTCTATGTTATCATCTTGATTAACTGCATTCTGAACTACCGTAGCATTTGCAGCCCCTACCTTTTTCCCAGATTCTGTATATCCACTGGCATTGCATTGTTGGATTTTAGAATTATTTATTTTGTACGCCCCTAAAGGTATATTCTGCAAAATATTCATAGTCTCATCTCCTTGCAAAACCAAGTTATCACTATACACCATATATCGAAAAAACATTTCAGTACATTAATATTTATTTTGAAAAAGCAACTAGACTGGAAAAATTCCCCTTCTGCAGAACTTAATGCTGGCCAGCAATCAAAAAATTCTGCCTGAAAAGACATTGATAATTTTTGTTAAGATTTATCTAGTGGATGTTGATTTGCTCCAGCGCTTGGCACAATTAGCACCTACTGCCTTTAGTGATGGCAATAGTCTATTTACCGAATTCAAATTAAGTATATACCTGTTAAAAAAAGCTGTACACAAGTCGCAAAACTTGCATACAGCTTTTTTATTACTTATCCCTATGGAATTATGTTAAGCAAAATTCTTTAGATATGCCATGAAAGTTATATTTCCATTACTTATTTTTAGGAAATAGCAGCTTTATGAATTCCCCATAATTATTCTCGATTTCCTTGACGGTTACGGCTACCAGACTATATAGAAGCTGGCTGGATATATTGTCCTTTTCATAGGGAATACATACATCCAAAATCACTGACAAATCTGGCGTGAGATAGTATTTGAATAATTTGCTTTTATTATTCAATCTCATAATCAGATTAAAGATTTCATAATAATTATCATCCGTAATAGCATGCACGGCAATATTAACCCTTATCATGGCATAAATTGTGTCATCAATAATTACACCCAGAGGAATAGACTGACCATACAGAATTACAGATGTTCGAAAAATCACGCTATCGTGTTCATCATGCAGTTCCTCGAATTTAAAGCTATCTACATTATTTTCTTTGAGATATGTTGCAAATTTACTTGCTTCGCTATTCATATACTCGATTCCTTTCAAAAAAAGAGTGCGGAGAAAATCAAATCCCCGCACCATATTCTCCTTAGTATTAGAACTTGAAGGCTATATTGGCCATAATATCATTACTATGCTGATTGCTATTAGCACTATAACGATAGCTCAAGCCCCATTCCCAGGAATCACTTTCCTGCTTTACACCCAGGCTGCCTACAAAGGCAGAACCATAGGAGGCATCATAAGCAAATACATCCTCTGCATCTATGCCACATGCCTGTACTCTCATATCGGCAGAACGCCCACCGAAAACAGGTACATAGGCAAGATCTGCATAGAAACTGGTTGTATGTTCAGGACTCTTGCTTTCATAAATATACCCTACACCAAATGGCAAGCTAAAGAGATCCTTACCTTCTGGATGGTATCTGAAAGCCTCAGAACCCTTCCAATAACCTGAATATCTAGGCGTACCAACATGGCTATAACGCAGGCCAATATGAGGTACAATAGCACCATGCCCATCATTGCCCTGTGGCAGTCTAAATTCATTGGTAATCCCCATAGTAAATACGTCTGTCTTTGGTTTAGCATGGAAGATGCCATTAACATCATGCTCTGTGTGATAATAACCCACATCAAAAAGCATATTGTTATTACCTGTATTCAGACTTCCATACCAACTTACGCCCTTGGTATTGAAGTCATCATTTTTCCAAGCACCATCATTGGAGCCCTTGCCATAGCTGAAAGCAAAACCATGATGGAAAGAATCAACAGCTGGCAGATCGTAGCCTACGGTAACACCGTTGAAGCTACTATCATAACCGGTAGACATACCGCCAATATCCAAGCTATCTACAGAACCATTTCTGTGACCGTATTTAATCCATGCCTGATCGGACTTGACATCAGCACCATTAAAGAAGGACAGATGCCCCTGTGTCTGCTGAGCAAAATCCAAGCTGTGCTCTACAGCAGCTGCTGTTGCACCAACTGTTTCTGCTGGCTGAGCAGCTACATTAATCAATGCTGTAGACATACTGTCAGAATACAGACCATTGGTTGCCTGAGCAATGAACTCAGAGGCAGGACTCTTGGCCTTTTCTGCTGCGCTAAAGGTCATCTTATCTACAATATTAGGTAAGACGGCTCCTGGCAGAGCTTCCTGCAATTTCTTGCGGGAGGCCGTTATGGTACCAGCATTAATGGTAGCACTAAACAATTTGCCTGTAATAATATTAGAATGATTCTCATACCAGCCCTTAGCATCTGCTGCATTTGTGAAATCAGCTATCTTATAAGTACCACCAGTGGAAACATTATCCAGATACAGCTTGGCACTATCAGCAACCTTCAAGATATCTCCTTTCAAGGCTGGACTGCCAGCAAGGGTAGAAGCATCCACCATCAACAGGGAATTATCTGCAAATTCTGCTGTATTAGCCACAGCAGAATTGGTGGCAATATTCGTTGCTGTGCCGTCTACCTTGATACCACCAGTAGCATCTACTGTTACTGGCTTGGCCAGATACAGGGCAGCTGAGATATCATTCTCTCCCCAGTTCAAGCCTGTAGCCCCAAAGGCAGCAATAGCCTTTGAACTGTCTGCCGTACCAAGGCTGGCCAAGGAATTGCGTCCTACGGTCAAAAGATAATCAACATTGTTGGAGGACTCCAAAGCAAACTGGGAAGCATCGCTAATTGTAGCGCCATCCTTCCAAACAGGATCAAGGAAAACCTTGGTGCCTGTCATGGCAGCTGTATTAGATCCGCCAATAAGCATCTTACCAGATGAAGCATCATTACCAATCAGAATAGTTGAAGTACCATCACCAGTAATATTGGTATTGTGAACAGTACCGTTTACCTGCATGGTTGCCCCTGTCAGCTTAATACCACCTTCGGTAGAAAGAGCCGAGCCTCTGCCAACACTTATCTTAGTGTCAGCCTTAGCATCAATTTTTCCTACGGTAAGCTGACCAGCGTCTACAGCCATTTCAGAATTTGCATCTGTCAGGGTTACATCACCTGTCAGACGGTTCTGTACATCAAATCTGCCCAAGGTCAGCTTACTGCCGCCCTGTACCTTTACATCTACATTCTTGGTAGGCTTCTCATTATCTGCTGTAATCAGTTCCCTGTTATTGGCATTACTGCCCAGGTACAGATTTCTGCCATCCTGAAGTGTAACGCTATTGGCACTGCCATCTGTAGTGCTAGCCATATTAAGATATGTAGCATTAAGCTTATTTACAGTAGAGTCGCCACTATTTCCTATAACAATATTTTGCTTAGTAGTTGTTACACCAGCAGCATAGGAATCATCTGGTACAGCAGTAATATCCCGGGCCACATCCACTTTGCTGGCTGTGTCCTTAACAACTACCTCCGTAGCACCATTGTCGGCAGCCTTGATTAAGGTATTGGCTTTTTCCAAATAAACAACATTATATTTGTCATCATCTAAAAGCAATTTACCTGCCTCGAACTTAATAGCAACGTTGGCATCCTGACGTACTGCCTTGGGATCATCCGTCTGGCCTTCTGCACCTAGGCCTCTGTCAAAAATCTGGGCAGAATTGGCTTCAAGGGTTCCCTTTTGAGTAAGGATAATATAATTATCCCCTGATATGTTTTTTCCATTTTCCCCTATCCAATTACCTGTATTAAATTCGGTATTTCCTATCAATTTAAGAATGGTATTTACATTGGCATCCTTCACATCACCTATGCGAATCTTTCCATTACCTTCATTTCCCTCCGGCAAAGCACCTTGACCACCATAAAGATTCTCAGCCTTAACCAAGACGACGCCATTGGTAAATATAATATCACCAGCCTCAGCCTTAAACTGAACATTGGTCATATCAGTAACACTACCATCATTGTCCTTGAAGGAACTAGGATTGTCCCAATCAACATAGCCCGCGGCTATATTAACAGTGCCACCTTCTGCATCATCTTCCCCATTTGGGCCTGGACCATAGACTGATCGGATTGTCATGGGCTGAATAGTGCTCTTATCCCTGGCAGAAATTGCCAGCCAGCCTTGGCCTTCAGCACGCAATTCCTTATATTTGGAATTGCTGTCAAGGGATAGGAGATTTTTTTCGTCAGTCTTGACCTGAACAATCTCCCCAGCGTCTTTGGAGGATTCTGCAGCCTCTCTATCTAACACAGCTTGATAGGCAGGATATCTCTGTGCCAATTCCATTTTGTACTCTTTAAGAGTTTGAGCCTGCGCCACATTGTCCATGGGCATTACCCACAGACCTGCTGACAAGCCCAGCAAAACCGAACTGACCAGAAATCTCTGTCTGTCCTCGTTTTTCACGCTTTTCTCATCCTCTCTATATTTTATTCACAAAAAAGCTTCGTGTACCACTATTATAGTACATCTGCCCCCCCTAGCAAGACAGTAGCGAAAAATATTTTATTCCCACTCATACTAATAAATATCTACCCGACAGACTGTAGACAAAAATGCCGCCCTGGCAAGCCAGGACGGCAAAGAGATATTTTACATTATTTTGTTTATTTAACCGGAAGTAGTTTATCCCACCAATCTATAGTCCCATTTTATTTTAAGATTTGCGGATAAATTCGCTGACTCTGGCTGCAACCTGCAAAGGGCTTAAACGGCCGGTATCCACATACAAATCGGCGTTTTTGTACATTTCCTGTCGCTCCTCCAAAAGAGAGGCAATAGCCGCTTTCCGATTGCCACCTAACTGAGCCGCTCTAGCATCCAGCACGGGACGCCTTCCTTGTCTGGAGGTTCTCTCCACTAGAGTGTCTATATCTGCCTGAAGACAGATAATTTTCCCATTTTTTCTCAGGCAGGCAGTGTTTTCAGGATTTTTCACAGTGCCGCCGCCAGTAGAAATTACCACATTCTTTTGGTGAGCCCAATAAGCTACCATTTCTTTTTCTTTCTGACGGAACCAGTCCTCACCATGTACCTTAAACATGGTAGGAATAGGCATTTTGTATTTTGTTTCAATTTCCTTGTCCAAGTCCACCAGACGATACCCCAACTGTTGAGCAATAGCTCGGCCACAACTGGATTTGCCTGTACCCATGAAACCAATCAAAACCACATTTTTCATGCTATTACCCCTGAACTCTGGCTCTGTAATTTTCCATATTGGCCAACAAATCACACATGGCATCGCCGCCAAATTTGTCCAGCACAGCCTGAGCCATAACAATAGCCGTCATGGCTTCTCCCACCACAGAGGCAGCAGAAACAGCACAGACATCGCTGCGCTCCTTGCAAGCCAACACTTCCTTGTCCTGAGCAATATCTACAGAATGGAGAGGCTTCATCAAAGTTGGAATAGGCTTCATGCAGGCTCTTACCACAATTTCCTCTCCGTTGGTCATGCCGCCCTCCAAACCGCCTGCGCGATTGGTTTTGCGATAAACATGTCCTTCCTGAGACAGGAACATTTCGTCATGAATCTCACTGCCTGGCAGTTCTCCACATTGGAAGCCAGCACCAATTTCCACGCCCTTGATAGCCTGAATTGCCATCATGGCAGCAGCCAGCTTGCCATCCAAACGCTGATCCCACTGAATATGACTGCCTAACCCCAAAGGTGCACCACGGACAATAACCTCAAAAACACCTCCAAGGGTATCTCCCTGAGCCATAGCCTCCTGAATCCTCTGCTTCATAGCTTCCTCAGCTACAGCATCATAGCAATTCAGTTCAGAGCTGCCACTGCCGATTTCTTCTCTATTAATGCGAGCTTCATCTACAGCTACACCGCCGATTTTTACCACATGGCTGACTACCTGAATACCACAGGCCGCCAAGAATTCCTTACACAAACCGCCTACTGCCACTCTGGCAGCAGTTTCTCTGGCACTAGCCCGCTCCAGAATATCTCTGGCATCATCCCGATTATATTTCAAAACACCAGTAAGATCTGCATGACCTGGACGGACAGCCGTTACCTTGTCTCCATATTCAGAGCCAAAAACACTCATCCGATCTGTCCAGTTCTGCCAGTCCTTGTTGACAATCCGCAAGGTAATAGGATCTCCCATAGTTTCGCCAAAACGAATTCCGCTGGTAACCTCAGCCTTGTCAGTTTCAATTTTCATACGGCCACCTCGGCCATAGCCCTGCTGCCGCCGAGCCAAATCACCATTAATAGCCTCAATATCTACAGACAAACCTGCAGGAATCCCCTCTACAATGGCAGTGAGACACTGACCGTGAGACTCACCTGCTGTCAAAAAACGCAAACCAGACATACACACACCTCTTACTCAGATTTTATTTTTTCTCCAATTCACCCTGCTCCGGCAATCTGAGAAAATACCTTGCTAGCAAATTTCCTTGCCCAGATCCAGCAAGGTTACATGCTTGTTCAGCAGCTCGATAATAGTACCACGATTGGCTGCTAGATAGTCCAACCGCTTCATTTCCTTCTGAGCTGCCAAATATTTAGACAAATATCGTACTGACTGATGAATCAACGCCATGCCTATAATATCTCCAGGAAATCTATCAGGTTCAGTAACCTGCTTCAATCTGAGGCGCTGGTCATCTGACCGCATGGTGTTAAACATCTCATCCAAATATTTCAGGAATCTTTCTGTAAGGGCAGTGCGGAAATCGCTTTTTTCCTCAGCCGGTACATCCTGCACAGCCAATTCCTCTACAGCACGATTGAAAAAAATCAAGCTTTTATTCAGCGGAAAGGTAGTAAATGGATAGTCATGCTCCTGACTATAGCGCTTGCAACGACTAACAGTCTGCTGAATTGCCACCTCCAGCATATCATCCAGCTCTTTTTCCATTTCGGTGAGTAGCAAATCTGCCTTGCGAACTTCACTAGGCCAGCCTGCAACAATAAAATCCCATTCCTGGCGTTTGTCTAACACACTCTCCTCTTCAGACATAGCAACTCTCCTTCTCATACATTATTTTTCTACCTGTCCCCTGGCGGACTCCAACCGCCTATTAACACCCATGCCTAGGCATAGGTGTAAACAGGTAATTATTAGCAAACTTTTTACGTAACCTCTAGTTTACTATATTAATTGTGGATTGTAAATACTATATACTTAATCCAGTTTCTGAGCCAAAAGCTGGTTAACCATCTGAGGATTAGCCTTACCCTTGGACTGCTTCATAACCTGACCAACCAGGGAGCCAATAGCCTTCTTCTTACCGCCCTTGTACTCCTCAACAGCCTTTGGATTATCGGCAATAACCTTGTCAACAATAGCCTCAATAGCCTTTGTATCAGTAATCTGTACCAATCCCTTATCCTTAACAATCTTTTCAGGACTGTCAGGACACTTCCACATTTCTTCAAATACCTTCTTGGCAATCTTGGAGGAAATAGTCCCCTTGGAAATCAGGCCAATCATTTCGCCTAAACGGTGAGCCTCTACAGGAGATTCCTCAATACCAATGCCCTCAGCATTGAGATTCTTGGACAGATCGCCCATAATCCAGTTAGCAGCCAGCTTGGCATCAGCCCCAGCAGCTACTACAGCATCAAAATACTCTGCCATCTGACGAGAGCTGGTAATAATACCAGCGTCATAGCTGGAAAGACCATATTCAGACTCCAAACGGGCCTGACGAGCATCTGGCAGCTCTGGCAGACTCTCACGGAACTTCTCAATTTCCTCATCAGAGGTAATAATAGGCACCAAGTCAGGCTCCGGCATATAGCGATAGTCATGGGCATTTTCCTTGCTGCGCATGGAAAGAGTTACACCACGATCAGGATCCCAGGTACGGGTTTCCTGAATAATATGGCCCCCATCCTCCAGAACTTCTTCCTGACGCTCAATCTCATACTCCAAAGCTTCCTCAACAGCCTTAAAGGAGTTAATATTCTTCATCTCTGTACGAGTGCCCAATACATCAGAGCCTTTTGGACGAAGAGAAACATTCAAATCTGCACGGAGATTGCCTTCCTCCATTTTGCAATTGGAAACATCAATATACTGGAGAATAGACTTTACCTTCTCCATATAAAGCCGAGCTTCCTCTGGAGTGGACATATCAGGCTCAGAAACAATCTCAATCAAAGGTACACCAGTACGATTGTAATCTACATTAGAGGTTTCAGAATCCTTAATGGTATTGCCGGAGTGAACCAGCTTGCCTGCATCCTCCTCCATATGAATACGGGTAATGCGAATCCGCTTCTTGCCCTTGGAGGTTTCAATATCTACATAACCATGCTCGCAGATTGGCAAATCATACTGGGAAGTCTGCCAATTCTTTGGCAAATCTGGATAATAGTAGTTTTTGCGGTCAAATTTGGAAAAATTATTGATTTTGCAATTCAGGGCCAAACCAGCCTTGATAGCAAATTCCAATACTCTTTTATTCAAAACTGGCAATACACCAGGCAGGCCCAAACATACAGGGCATACATGGGTATTGTGTTCTGCACCAAAGGAGGTGGCGCAACCGCAGAATATCTTAGTTTTTGTTTTTAGCTCGCTGTGTATTTCAAGTCCAATGACTGCTTCGTAGCTCATACTTATTTACCTCCCAACTGAGCTCTGTCCTCATGGTAGGACTGGCTCTGCTCATATGTATAGGCAACTCTCAGGATAGTTTCCTCATCCAATGCCTTGCCGATAATCTGCATACCAATAGGCATCTTATCCTTGTTGTAACCACAAGGAACGCTGATACCAGGCAAGCCGGCCAGGTTAAGAGGTACAGTGCAGGCATCCTGCAAATACATTTCCAATGGGTTAGCAATCTTTTCCCCAATCTTATAAGCAACAGAAGGAGCAGCAGGACAGATAATAACATCCACATCCTTGAAGGCCTTATCATAATCTTCCTTCACCAGACGGCGTACCTTCAGAGCCTTCAGATAATAAGCATCATAATAACCAGCACTAAGGGCATAGTTACCAATCATAATACGGCGCTTTACCTCCTCGCCCAGATACTGGGTACGAGTCTTGGTCATCATCTCCACCAAATCAGCCGCATCCTCAGCCCGCTCACCATAGCTTACGCCATCATAACGAGCCAGATTAGTAGCAGCCTCAGCTGGTGCAATCAAATAATAGGTAGAAATAGCATAATCGGTATTTGGCAGGGAAATCTCCACTACCTCTGCCCCTAGCTTTTCCAGTTCCTTAACACCATTCTTTACCGCTGCTTCTACCTCTGGATCCATACCTTTGACAAAGTATTCCTTTGGCAAACCGATTTTCAGGCCCTTAACATCCTGAACCAAAGCCTTGGTAAAATCAGGTACCTGAACATCCAAGCTGGTGGAATCCATTTCATCACGGCCAGCAATAATATTAAGAATATGAGCGCAGTCAGTTACGTCCTTGGTAATAGGCCCAATCTGATCCAAGGAGGAAGCATAAGCCACCAGACCATAGCGGGAAACACGGCCATAGGTTGGCTTCATGCCTACCACACCGCAGAAAGAAGCTGGCTGACGAATAGATCCGCCAGTATCAGAGCCCAAAGCCCATACAGCAGTACCGGCTGCTACAGCTGCTGCGCTGCCGCCAGAGGAACCACCAGGTACGCAATCAGTATTCCAAGGATTGCAGGTTGGATGGTAAGCAGAGTTCTCAGTGGAACCACCCATAGCGAATTCATCCAAATTGGTCTTACCCAAAACTACAGGATTCTGGGCCTCCAGCTTCTGCATAACAGTAGCATCATATGGTGGCACGAATTTCTGGAGAATCTTAGATGCACAGGTAGTCTTAATACCCTTGGTGCAGATATTATCCTTGATAGCGCCTGGAATACCCTCCAAGAAAGCAATCTCCTCACCCTTGGCAATTTTCTCATCTACAGCCTTGGCCTGAGCCAAAGCCTCCTCACGGGTAATAGTCAGATATGCCTGCACATCCCCCTCTACCTCATCGATTCTAGCCAATACAGCCTGAGTCAGCTCCAGAGAGGTAATTTCTTTATTTACCAGCATGTCATGGAGGACATGGGCAGGTTGTTCAAACAATTTCACAGTTGTCCCTCCTAATTAATCTTCCAAAACCTTTGGCACACGGAAATAGCCATCGTCCTTCAAAGGAGCATTGGACAAAGCCAGCTCCCGGCTAAGGGATTCCTTGGCTACATCCTCACGGAATACATTGCTTACAGGCAATACATGAGCCATTGGCTGAATATCATCAGTAGGAACAGCGCTGAGATTATCTACATACTCCAGCACATCACTAAGCTGTTGGGTATAAAGCTCTTCCTTGTCAGCAGGTATTGACAAACGAGACAATACTGCTACATTTTCCATATCTTTTTTGGTAACTTTCACTTTTCTCACCATCCAAATCACGAATCTTGTTAATATCAAAGGGCATAATACACCATCTTCAATAAAACACCTTAATATTATACACTATCTTAACCAATCACGCTAGCCATAGAACAGAGTTATTTGCTATTTTCAGTTCTCCTGCCAAAATAACTCCCTCATTCGCTAAGCAGCCAACTTAGAATTTTTTACACTAAAATACTAACTTACATTCCTAAAATTAACAATACCTATATCTATAATTTCTGATTGATAAAGCACTTCCTGTTTTTCGCGATACAGCCTGCGGTCATAACGACTTTTGCTCTGTCCGACTTAATGGCCCTACCTG
>SAMEA104315422__coassemble_856_pt1 | contig 11317 bp, 8 predicted proteins | sample SAMEA104315422__metabat2_low_PE_041 | metagenome-assembled genome bin SAMEA104315422 (sample SAMEA104315422) | gut metagenome | biome: Monkey gut; feature: monkey-associated habitat; material: faeces | place: China | collected 2013
AAAACAAAATGTATTATATTTAGAGCAAAGCAAGGTATCGACTAAATTCAGAAGGTGCAATCCCCAGAGCCTTCATGGCCTTTTCAGGGGATAGATTTAGATTACGCATCAATTCCGTTATAGACTCAATTTTACCTTCAGCTTTGCCTTTATTGTAACCCAAATCCTGTATCTCTTTTAATTGAGTATTATCCTTGATAGAGGCAAGGCTATATATTTCATTGTTAGCATTTTTCGAGGCAAGGTGAGGATTCTGAAGCAAAAAACATATGCAGGGAATTAGATACTCACTAAATTTTTGAACAAAATCAGGAGTTAGATTGCAATAGCCAGCAATTCTTTCCCAGCATTGTTTTTGGTCTTTTAGATCAAAAAATGTCGTTTTATAAAATCTAGGCTGCGATTATCGTCAAAAATGTAATGAAGGCAATTGTCATTCTTTAGGTAATCCCAGTGATTTTCCAAATAATTATCAGAAAGTTTTTGAACTGGATTAAGTGCAATGAAAGATGTATATCGTGAAAAATCCTTCATTTCACTGTAGTATCGTTCTAAAAATGCTTCGTCCATGGGCCATGTGTTCATAATAAGACACATGGCATTTTTTTATTTCTAGGTTCGACAGCATTGTAAATAATCTCAGGCATTTCTGGATCATAAAAAATAATTTCATCATTGCCTAATATCTCTAGTAGATCGTGGTCATTCATATATTTATCAATACTATATACAAAATCTGGATTCTCTAGTTATAGTGGAGAAATTTTATTAATATCGCATGCTTCCCAAATAATATCTAAATTATCTGATTGGTTTTCTGATTGCTTGCATATTATGTTACAAGCATCTGAGGCCATGGAATACCAAGTTGAAATCTTGTTGTGGCCCCATAGGGCATTTAGATAGCTGTTATTCAGCAAATCTTCTAGTGGCAGAATATCTGCATGTTTGATGAGAAGGTCTAGGGAAATGGCTTGATTTGAGGCAATAGAACGAAATCCCTCTTCTAAATTTAGAAGGTTTGCGGTTATTTCTTTTATTTGTTCTGTGGTAATATTGTCCCTTCGCCAATCCTGCCATTTGGAGTGCATGAGAAATTTGGCAGCCAATAGGGAATAGCGGATAGCAATATTACTATAGGATTTTGGAATAGACAGATATTCATCTAAAAGCTGTTCGCTTATACTGTATTTGGAAAAAATATTGGCGAAATTGGTGATTTCCCGGTTTTTCCATTCTGGGATTTCATCCCAATTGTTAATTATATTATCATTAATGTTAGGTTCTCCTTATTTAATTTGTCAGCTTTACGAATCCGCATAACCTAAAAGTAAATTATTATGTTTCGGTATCCATAATGCCTTTTACGTTTGCTCGCAATAATGCATTACCCCTGACTTATATCTAGCCTGTAGGTTTCTTCGGTGATATTTTTGTAATATTTTAATTTTATCATAAAAGGAATTTTTTGTGGTTATTTGTTTGGAGAATGTAAAATAAAAACTATGGATATTTGGTTTATTTTGATGTACAGTGGTACAAGGTGTGGTAGGCGGAACAGTATTGAGAGTAATTTGTTTTAGGGAGGAAAATTCTATGATAATAGCACAGCTGCAGATGGAATTGGAGGATTATCAAAGGGCGATGAAGCGCTTGCGAGTGGCTGTTAATAGTAAACCAGATGCAAATGGTATTTATTTGGATGCTACGATTCAGAGGTTTGAATTTTGTTTTGAATTAGCTTGGAAGCTGATGAAAGCCATGCTGGATTATGAAGGTATTGAAGTCAGCAGTTCCCGCGGTTCTATTCGTGAAGGAAGTAAGCAGTCCATGATTGATAGTGCCGAGGATTGGCTGTATATGCTGGAGCAACGCAATATTTGTCCTCATGCATACAGTGAAAGTATTGCGTGGGATATATATGAGAAAATCTGCAATAAATACATTGATTTACTAACAGCTTTTGAGCAGGAGGCGGCCAAGAAAATAAACCTCCTTAGCAAATCAAGATAGGGCGGAAATCCAGAAGCTTGCAGAGGCGTAGAGAGTATTGGCAGGAACGATTTCAACAGCTTGAATAAGTCACACATGATTTTGCTGAAGATGTTTTTCTTTAGCAGGGTATGGGAGCACAAGGAAAATGAATATATCTCTGGCCAATGCAGAAGAACTAGAGTGTACAATAAAAAGTGAGGACGGCAAGAATTATAAATTCCTCGCGGATATGAGTTATAAGGAGTGGAAAGAAAAATACGTTTCTAAATAGCAGTGAAAAATCTGTACAGCAGGGTGACAAAAATGTTATAATAAACACAGGAGATACAGATAAGTTAGGTGTTAGCAATATGCATTTGGAACAGGCCAAAAAGCGTAACCACAAGATAATGATAAACGAAATTGCCATTAGTAAAGTTCCATTAGTGAAAATTAAAGGGCTGTCATTAGCTGAGTGCGAAATGTTACAGCAGGAGCATAAGGAAATTTTGAAAATTGCAATGGAGCAGAATGACAGCAATGAAGTATTATCGTTATTGACTCTAGGGAATGGTAGCAGTGTCAGGATTTTAGGAACAGAAACGGGAGTGAATCCCTTTTCAAGTCCTGAAGGTTGTTCAGCGTTGTCTTTAGCAGGTAGGTATACTTTAGCATTTTTGCATAACCACCCTAGTACAAATAATTTTTCTTTAGCAGATATTGCTACGTTTGTACAAGCAAGAGAAATAGGATTGATGTCGGTTGTCACTAACCAAGCTGAGGTCTATATGCTGCTGAAAAGTTATGATTTCAACTATAGGAAGGTTTTTGAACTAGGATTAAAGGTTTATGATGCGTATAGTGCCGGAAAGTTTTCTCACGAGGAGGCTGTTAAAGCATTTTTACGAAACTGTATACAGTGGGGTGTTAGTTATGAGAGAAGCAAATAAGTTATATAAAATCAATGATAATATGTCTAAGAATGAATTAGCAGAGTTATTTGAGATGATGCGTTCGTGTACTGAGGAAACTGTTTTTACACCTGATAACAAGGGTGATACTATAGTAAAGCCAGTTGCATCATAATAGAGGAGACTAAGATTGTTTTTTTCAGGCACTTATGCTAATGCATAAGTGCCTTTTTGTATAAAGAAAACCCCGCGATAGTCGCGGGGTTCAGTAAAGCTTTTAGCTTTGCCCAAAAAGTAAAAAACTCCTGATGTGTTATGATAGAATCGTGACCTGCCAGTTACGATAAATAAACACATCAGGAGGACATACTATGAATAATGATAGTACATACGCAAAAAGTTTAGCACACACAAAATGGAATTGCAAGTATCATATAGTATTTGCACCAAAGTATCGCAGAAAAATATTTTTCGAAGAAAAAAGATTAGCTATTAGAGATATTATAAGGACGTTGTGTGCATGGAAAGGCGTGGAAATTATAGAAGGGGAGATTTGTCCAGATCATGTACACCTTATGCTAAGCATACCGCCAAAGATGAGTATATCATCGTTTATGGGCTATCTAAAGGGCAAAAGCAGTCTAATGATATTTCAGAAGTTTGGCAATATGAAATTTGCATATAGAAATAGAGAATTTTGGTGTAAAGGCTATTATGTTGATACAGTTGGCAAGAATACAAAAGCCATTAAAGAATATATAGCACAACAATTAAAGGTAGATAAAGAATCGGATCAGTTAAGTTTGTTTGACCCACGTGACCCGTTTACGGGTAGCAAGTAATAATTCGCATGCTGGCAGGCACATTATGCCCACTTGTGGGCGGCTAATTGAGATAGGGCTATGCCCGAAAATGAAAAACCACCCGCTATGCGGGTGGATATTTATTAATACAAAAATTTTAGGAGGAATAAGGAAATGACCAAGGAAGGATTGATTGCCTTAGAAGTAAAGGATTAGGTAGCTACAAAGATTGCTGTGGCTCATAAGAAAGAGCTGGAAGGCTATGTTGAGAAAGGCAATATAAAATAGAAATTTGCAAATTGCATATATCCACAAGGAAATATGGACATTTGGTCTATTTTGATGTACAATAGTACAAAATTGACAATATAGGAGAGTTGCAATATGAGATCAGATGTTGTAAAAAAAGGCGCTACTAGATGCGCTCATCGTTCTTTGTTTAATGCTATGGGATTTGGCCCAGAGGATTTGCAGAAGCCTTTGATTGGTATCTGTAACTCCTTCAACGAGGTTATCCCTGGTCATATACATCTGCGAGAGATTACTGAGGCGGCTAAGTTAGGTGTTGCTGCTGCTGGCGGTACTCCTATGGAGTTCCCTGCTATTGGTGTTTGTGATGGTATTGCTATGGGCCATACCGGCATGAAGTTTTCTCTGGCCAGCCGTGAGCTGATTGCAGATTCCATTGAGGCTGTAGCTACTGCTACTGGCTTTGATGCTTTGGTGCTCATTCCAAACTGCGATAAGGTTGTACCTGGTATGCTGATGGCTGCTGCCCGTCTGAATATTCCATGTGTGGTTGTTAGTGGCGGCCCTATGCTGCCAGGCCGTTATCAGGGACATGATATCAGCGTTAGCCAGTCCTTTGAGGCTGCTGGTGAATTTGCTGCTGGCAAGATTACCGAGGCTGATATGACATCCATTGAGGCTACTGCCTGCCCTGGCTGCGGCTCCTGCGCTGGTCTCTTTACTGCCAATACCATGAACTGCCTGACTGAGGCTCTTGGTATGGGTCTGCCTGGCAATGGTACTATTCCAGCTGCTTATACTGGTGCTCGTCGTCAGCTGGCTAAGCGGGCTGGTCATGTAGTTATGGAGCTTTTGAAGAGGGATATTAAGCCAAGAGATATTCTTACGGAAAAGGCCTTTGAGAATGCCATTACTGTAGATATGGGTATTGGCGGCTCTACCAACACTGTTCTTCATTTGACTGCTATTGCCCATGAGGCTGGTATTGAGCTGCCAGCAGCTAGATTTGATGAAATCAGCCGTAGGACTCCTTATATTGCTAAGCTGAGTCCTGCTGGCATTCACCACATGATTGATTTGAATGAGGCTGGCGGTATCAATGCTGTTATGAAGGAGCTGTCCAAGAAGGGCGTTATTCATACTGATGCTATGACTGTTGTAGGCACTGTGGCTGAGAAGATTGCCAATGCCAAGATTCTCCGTCCTGATGTTATCAAGACTGTGGAGGAGCCTTATCGCAAGGAAGGCGGATTGGCTATTCTCTCCGGTAATCTGTGCCCTGAGAATGCAGTTGTCAAGGCCTCTGCTGTGGCTGAGGATATGCTGGTATACACTGGCAAGGCAAAGTGCTTTAGCTCTGAGGAGTCTGCTGTTAATGCTATCATGGATGGCAAGATTGTAGAGGGTGATGTGGTAGTTATCCGCTATGAGGGACCAAAGGGTGGCCCTGGTATGCAGGAAATGCTGAATCCTACTGCAGTTATTTCTGGCCGTGGTCTAAAGGTTGCTCTGATTACCGATGGCCGCTTCTCCGGTGCCAGCCGTGGTGCCTGCATTGGCCATATTTCTCCAGAGGCTATGGCCGGAGGCCCTATTGCCTTTATTGAGGATGGGGACCTGATTGATATTGATATTCCAAATCGTAAGCTGGAGCTGCGGGTTAGCGATGAGGAGCTGGCCAAGAGAAAGGCTGCCTGGGTAAAGCCTGAGCCAAAGATTAAGACCGGCTATCTGTCCCGCTATGCCAAGTTGACTACCTCTGCTTCCCGTGGTGCTGTAGTTACTGCTGACTAAGGAGTCTGGCTATGCATATAGTATTGATAGAGCCGGAAATACCGGGAAATACTGGTAATATTGCCAGATTGTGTGCTGCTACAGGTATTGAGCTGCATCTGGTAAAGCCACTGGGGTTTTCCATTGATGATAAGCACCTCAAGAGGGCAGGCTTGGACTATTGGCATTTGGTGAAGGTTCATGTTCATGAGAATTTTGCTGAGGTACAGGAGAAGTACCAGGGACATAAATTCCATTTTTGCAGTACCAAGGCACCAAGAGCCCATTCTGAGACTACTTTCGGTATGGATGATTTGTTGGTATTTGGCAAGGAAACTGCTGGTATTCCAGAGGATATTTTGAAAGCAAATTGGGAGGACTGCATCCGCATTCCTATGATTGAGGGAGCCCGCTCTCTCAATCTGTCCAATTCCGCTGCTATTGTAGCCTATGAGGCTATGCGGCAGCTGGATTATGCTAACCTGCAACAGGTTGGTCCCGGCACAAGAACTTGATATAAACATAAAATTGAATTGATTTATAGGAGGAATTGTTTTGAGTAAGGTATTTGTTACAGGTCACAAGAATCCTGATACTGATTCTATTTGTTCTGCATTGAGCTATGCTGCTTTGAAGCAGGCTAAGGGTGTAGAGGCTGTTGCTGTACGTCTGGGTGAGGTAAACAAGGAAACTCAGTATGCCTTGGATTATTTCCAGGTAGAGGCTCCTGAGCTGATTGCTTCCGTAGAGGAGAAGCAGGCTGTTATGCTGGTAGACCACAATGAGCCAGCTCAGTCTGTTGATGGCCTGGACAAGGCAGAGCTTCTGGAGATTGTGGATCATCATCGTCTGGGTGGCCTCAACACTGCTAATCCTATTTTTGTTCATATTGAGCCAGTAGGCTGTACTGCTACTATTATTACCAAGATGTTTGACTGCCAGAAGGTAGAGCTGCCAAAGAAAATTGCTGGCCTTTTGCTGTCTGCTATTGTATCTGATACTGTTCTCTTCAAGTCCCCAACCTGCACTGAGCAGGACAAGGCTGCTGCTGAGAAGCTGGCTGTTATTGCTGGTGTAAATCTGAAGGAATATGGTATGGCTATGCTGAAGGCTGGTGCTGATTTGGGAGATTTGACTCCTGCTCAGATTGCCAAGACTGATTCCAAGCCTTTCTCCTTTGGTAAGTACAAGGCTATTGTGGCTCAGATTTCTGTTATGGATACTGCTGATATTCTGGCCAAGAAGGCTGAACTGGTTGCTGCTATGCAGGAGCTGTGCCAGAATGAGGGCTATGATATGTCCCTGCTGATGGTTACTGATATTATGGAAGAGTCCACTGAACTGGTATTTGTAGGTGAGCCAAAGCAGTTGATTGCTGATGCTTTCGGCAAGGATGCCAGCGGTGATTCCATCTATCTGCCTGGGGTTATGTCCCGTAAGAAGCAGATTGTACCTCAGCTTACTGAGGCTGCAGCAAAGCTGTAAATAGTATTATTCAAGGGCTGCTGATGTATGACAGTAAAACACATCGGCAGCTCTTTTTGAGTTTGTGGGGGAATGAGTCTTGGATATTTTTTCTGGTTTGAATCCGGCCCAGCAGGAAGCGGTGGCCTGTCTGGAAGGACCTTTGCTGATTATGGCTGGAGCTGGCTCTGGCAAGACAAGGGTACTGACACATCGTATTGCCAATCTTTTGGAGCATGGAGCAGCTCCCTATAGCATTTTGGCTATTACCTTTACTAACAAGGCAGCGGCAGAAATGCGGGAACGTGTGGAGAATATGATTGGTCCTATGGCCAAGGATATCTGGCTTAGCACCTTCCATTCTTTTTGTGCCCGCTTTTTGCGCCGGGAAATCGAAAGCACCGGTATGTACAAGAGCAATTTTGTTATTTATGATTCCGGGGATTCTCAGACCGTAGTAAAGAAGGTTATTCGGGAGCTGAATCTGGACGAAAAGCAGTATAATCCCGGTGGTATCCGTAATGCTATTTCTAATGCCAAGAATCAAATGCTGGGGCCTATGGCCTTTGAGGCTCAGGCTAGTGATTTTTATCAAAAAAAGGTGGCCGAGGTTTACAAGGGTTATCAGAAGCTGCTGAGGGAGAACAATGCTCTGGATTTTGATGATCTGCTGTTGGTAACAGTTTCCTTGTTATCTGAAAATGAGGAAATCCGCAGTCGGTATCAGCGTCGCTTCCGTTATATTCTGGTGGATGAGTATCAGGACACCAATGGGGCTCAGTATCAGTTGACAACTTTGTTGGCTGGGGGCTATCGCAATCTTTGCGTAGTAGGTGATGCGGATCAGTCCATCTATGGTTGGCGTGGTGCTGATATTAGCAATATTATGAATTTTGAGCAGGATTATCCTGATGCCAAAACCATTATGCTGGAGCAGAATTATCGCTCTACCAAAACCATTTTAGCAGCGGCCAATGCGGTTATCGAAAATAACTCGCATCGCAAAAAGAAGAATCTCTGGACAGATAATGTACAGGGAGATAAAATCACTACCTATATGGCCAGTGATGAGCGGGATGAGGCTAGATTTATTACGGAGAGCATTAGCAAGCAGCATGATATCTACAAAACCTCCTATGGTGATATAGCTATTCTCTATAGAACCAATGCCCAGTCCCGTGTGCTGGAGGATGCCTTTATGCGGGTAGGCTTGCCTTATACAATGGTGGGGGGACTGAAATTCTACGACCGTCTGGAAATCAAGGATATTACTGCTTACCTCCGGGTGCTGTACAATCCTATGGATTCGGTGAGCCTCATGCGGATTATCAATGTGCCTAAGAGAGGCTTGGGCCAGAGTACCATTGAAAAGCTAATGGTCTATGGGGTGGAAAACAATCTCAGCCTTTTTGAGGTAATTGCTAATGAGGAGCTTTTGGAGCAGGTGCCTGGCTTAACCGCCCGGAGCAAAAATCCTTTGAAGAAATTTGCGGAGCTTTTGTTTACGCTTATGGAGCGCATGGACAAGCTGGCCGTTTCTGATTTGATTCAAGAGGTTATGGATGCTACCGGCTATCTTGAAGCCTTGAAAAATGACAAGGCGGAGAAAAAGCTGGAAAATGAATCCCGAATTGAAAACCTGCAGGAGTTTGTAGGAGTAGCCAAGGATTTTGAGAAGGAAGAGGAGGAAGAACCAAATCTGGAAAACTTCCTTAGCAAAATGGCTTTGCTGTCAGATATTGATAATTCTGATTTGGAGGAGGAGAGGGTTACTCTCATGACGCTTCACTCTGCCAAAGGTTTGGAGTTCCCGGTGGTATTTATGACTGGTATGGAGGAGGGCATGTTCCCTCACAGCCGTACCCTGATGGAGCCAGAGGAGCTGGAGGAGGAGCGCCGTACCTGTTATGTAGGTATTACCAGAGCCCAGCGCAAGCTGTATATGACCTATGCTTCCATACGCACCATCTTTGGTCGTACCGAAGCTCATGAGCCATCCCGCTTCCTGTATGAGTTCCCAGAGGAACTAAAGGAGGAGTTGGCTTTCCGCCGCAAAAGAGAGGACAGTTTTATTGGCTTTGGCGGTAACTATGATGGCTGGGGCAGTATTGGTGGTGGCGGTATCGGCAGTCGAAATAATCTGGGCAATCAGGCGAGCCGATATGGGGGCTACGGAGCAGGAAGTTATGGTTCTCGTGGTTCCTCTGGTTCTACTGGTTATGGACAAAATGCGGGTGCTCAATCAGGAAACATGAGGCCTAATATGTCTGCAACTAAGCCTTCTCCAAAAGGACAGCCTATGTCTGGCTTAGAGGCTCTTAATGCCCTGCGCAGTGCCAACCCATCCTTGGCAGGCTCTGTGAAAATGGGCACCAAGAGTCTGAATCGGCCGGATATGTCTATTCAGTGGAAGGTGGGAGATAAGGCTTCCCATTCCAAATGGGGCACTGGCACTGTGGTGAAGGTGGCAGGCAGCGGGGAGGAAACGGAAATTCAGATTAATTTCCCCGGTATTGGCCTGAAAAAGCTGATGCAGAGATATGCGCCTCTAAAAAAGGTGTAATTGGAGGATGAAGATGGACATAAAAGAGGTAAAAAAGGAGCTGAATCGGCTCCGGAAGGAAATCCGTCATCATAACAATTGCTATTACAATAATGATGAGCCGGAAATCTCTGATTATGAATATGACCAGCTTATGTTACAACTGAAAAAGCTGGAAGCAGATTATCCTGAGCTGGTTACCAAAAATTCCCCTACTCAGATGGTAGGGGGCAATGCCCGTCGTGAGGCTGGTGTGCTGGTGGCTCATGATGTGCCTATGCTTTCCCTGCAGGATGTTTTTTCTCGTCAGGAGGTAGAGGAGTTTGTGACCTCTGCCATAGAGCAGCTGGATAATCCAGAGTTTGTGGTAGAGGAAAAAATTGATGGTCTGTCCTTAGCTTTGCGTTATAGGGATGGTATTCTTGCTCAGGCTATTACCAGAGGTGATGGCGTTATTCAGGGTGAGGATGTTACAGATAATGCCAAGGTTATTAAGGATATTAAGGAAAAGCTTAAGGAGCCATTGCCTTATTTTGAAATTCGGGGCGAGGTTTATATGAGTCGGGAGGCCTTTGCCAAGGTTAATGCTCGTCAGGAGCTGTTGGGGCTGAAGCAGTTTGCCAATCCTCGGAACTGCGCGGCAGGAACCCTGCGGCAGTTGAATAGCAAGGTGGTTAAGGACCGGCAGCTTTCCATGTTTGTCTTTAACATGCAAAGGGTTGAGGGCAGGGAGTTTGCCAGTCATACTGAGGCCTATGAATTTATGAAGAAGCAGGGCATTAAGGTAATTCACAATTATCAGGTGTGCCACACTGCCAGCGAGGTTATGGGGGCTATTGACAGGATTGGCGCTTCCAGAGGAGAACTGCCCTATGATATTGATGGAGCAGTGGTAAAGCTGAATAGCTTTGCTCAACGGAAGGCTTTGGGTGAAACCTCCAAGGTGCCTAGATGGGCGGTGGCCTACAAATACCCCCCTGAGGAAAAGGAAACCAAATTGCTGAATATTGAGCTGTCTGTGGGCCGTACTGGGCGGATTACCCCAACGGCAGTATTTGAGCCTGTACAGCTTTGCGGTACCAGGGTAGAGAGAGCAACCCTCCACAATCAGGATTTTATTGATGGCTTGGATATTCGCATTGGTGATACCATCAAAGTATTCAAATCTGGAGAGATTATTCCCAAGGTGCGGTCTGTATGTCATGAAAAGCGCCCTGTAGGCACAGTGCCTTTCCTGATAGGGGATACCTGTCCTGTCTGTGGCCACAAGGCAGTGCGGGAGGTAGATACAGCAGATATCAAATGTACAAATCCTTCCTGTCCTGCTCAACTGGAAAATCATATTATTAATTTTGTCAGCAGGGATGCTATGGATATCAAGGGCATGGGAGAGCAGAATATTCATGCCTTGATTGAAGGGGGATATATTCAAGATATTGCGGATATCTTTAATCTTGCGGTGCACCGGGATGAATTGATTGCCAAGGGTGTTATTGGCAAGGAAAAGAATACCGACAAGCTGTTGGCTGCTATAGAAAAGGCCAAGGAAAACGAGCCACAGCGTCTGGTAACTGGCTTGGGCATTGCCGGTATAGGCAAGG
>SAMEA104315422__coassemble_1071_pt1 | contig 9567 bp, 10 predicted proteins | sample SAMEA104315422__metabat2_low_PE_041 | metagenome-assembled genome bin SAMEA104315422 (sample SAMEA104315422) | gut metagenome | biome: Monkey gut; feature: monkey-associated habitat; material: faeces | place: China | collected 2013
ACTTCCAGGGAGGATAATGCCTGGAATATTGAGGGGCTGTGCTCCATTGATGATTTCAAGGAAAAATTTGGCATTGAGGAACTGCCGGAGGAGGAGCAGGATCACTATCAGACTATGGGCGGCTTTGTTACAGCCCTCTTTGGCTATATCCCTAAAAAGGGAGAAACCATTCAGTGGGAGAATTTTGTATTCGAAATAGAGTCTTTGGATAGATATCGAATTGACAAGATTATCTGCCGCAAGCAGGAAAAAGAGCCTGAACAGCCTAAGGATGATTAATATTTTTAAGTAAAAATGATTGACATTTGTAAAATAAACTTGTAAAATAATCAAGAAAAAATTTTATAAGCCTGGGAGGCGTCGACCACAGGGAGCATATCGCTCAAAATAGTGGAAAATACACCAGTTGATACAGGATTACTACTGAGACGGTTAACAGTAGTATCAAAGTATCCAACTGGTGTTTTATTTTGTCTAAAAATAGGAGGTTTTGACATGAAAAAAGAGAAAGCCAAGAAATTTACTTTGATATTTATTGGCATTATGATTTTATCTGGTATTTTGCTGATGTATTCAGGCAATGATGCTTTGGTACTGGCTACGGAGCGCAAGGAGGGCATCTTAACAGCAGAGCAGGTAAAGGTTTCCTTTGAATCTGTAGGCGGACGGCTGATTAAGGAAGGCGTACAGGAGGCACAGCAGGTAAAAAAAGGTGATGTGCTAATGGTATTGGACAGCAGTGATGTGGATTTGTCCATTGCCCAGATGGAAGCCCAGATAGCCCAGCTAGATGCCCAGATAAAATCTGCTACAGGGGGAGTAGCCATATCCTATGCTCAGGCCAATACTGATGAACAGCAAAGTTTTCGGCAGATTGACCAGCAAAAGGCAGCAGTAAGTGCAGCCGAGGCTACCTATGCCAATAGTCAGGTAAATTACAACCGTATGACTGGACTTCTGGCTTCTGGAGCAGTAGCTCAGCAGGAGGTGGATAACGCCCAGCTGGCTATGGATGTAGCAGCTGCCAGTCTTAGCCAACAAAGAGAAAATCTGGCCAAGCTGCTGGCAGGTACTTCCTATAGTGATAATACCGATGCCCTGAATTTGCCTACCATTGCTATTCAGCGACAGACCGCCACTAACAAGATGAATGATGTAGAGGCTTTGGTGCAGCAGAAAAAGTCTATGGAGGCACAGTTGAAGAATCTCCAGCTGAATAAGGAAAGATTGACGCTAAGAGCTCCAGAGGATGGCAAGATATTGAAAATTCTAGCCAAGGAAGGTGAAATAGTAGCTCCTAATACGCCGGTTATTTTGATGGAAACTACTCGTTGTTATTTTGATATATATATCAGTGAGGAAAATCTAGGGGATTACAAAGAGGGAGATAATATTCCTGTAGAGACTGTGGCTACAGGCCAAAAGCTGGAGGGAAATATCCGTATCCTGACCAAAGCTCCAGGCTTTGCTGATTTGAAGATGACCAGAGAAAAGGGCCAATCAGACTTAACAGCCTTTCAGATGCGTATCTATCTGGAACCACAGGAAAAAATAGTACCAGGTATGACGATGGGAGTGAATCTGAAATGAAGTCTTTGCAGGATGAAATCAGATTTTTGTTAAGCAATAGAAGTATGCCCTATGAAAAAATGGCCTTGTTGGTTTCTGTTGTTGTTGCTCTGGTATTTACAGCTATCCTAAGTTTGAATTACGCCAAGGACACGCCTGTAACGGTAATAGATTTGGATAATTCCCGCTTTAGCCATGAGCTAATAGATTATTTGGACAATTCCCAGATGCTTTCTGTCCAGGCAGTGCTGAACAGCCCCACAGATCCTACCAATCTTATGTATAGGGATAAAAGCTATGCTGTAATCTACATACCTACGGGTATGGAAAAGGCTCATTATAATGGAGAAACCTGCGATATTGGTGTTTTTTATGATAATACCAGCTCTTCTTCTTTGGCTGGTGCTAGAGAGGCCTTGAATGAAATTGTAGCAGAGGTTAACAATCCTCAGCTAGGCACAGGAGATACTATTCAAGGTGGCATGATGCTGCGGGAAAGACGGTTGTTTAATCCAGCAGATTCAGCCAGCAACGGTGAGGTAGTAGGTTTTTTGGTTTTCTTTTCCAGCATATTTTTCGCCATTGCAACTTTGGGCATGATTCCTCGCCTCCGCATGGAGGGAAAGCTGGAGCTGCATCTTAAGGCTGGCTCAGTATTCGGGCTTTTTCAGAGAACTATACCCTATTGCTGTTGTTGGCTGGGAGCCACATCTATAGGTTTTATTATCCTTAGATTTGCGGGAGATATTAGCTTTACCAATAATGTATTACTTTATATTTGTGTCCAGGCGCTCTATATATGGATATGCAGTTTAGTAAGTCTTTTGGTTGGGTGGAATGCGCCAAATCCAGGCATGGCGGCCAGTAGAATGATACTCTTTATTCCTCCGGGATTTATTTTGGGTGGTTACGGTGTGCCAATGACCATGCTGCCAGAATGGGTGCAATGGTTTAACCATATTTTTCCTTTGACCTGGGATTATAAATTCATTCGTGATATTGTGCTTCGTGGTGCTTCCTTTCAGGATTGTGCCATAACCATAGGCCAGTTTCTTATCTATGGTGCCATTGTGGTAAGTCTTTTTGTTTTGCGCTACTATAAAATGCAGGGAGAATACGAAAAGCGTAAAGCCTATGAGAACTCTATAGAAGTTAATTGAATTATTGCTAGGTATATTTTTAGCCGGGGTGTTGTAGCCCCGGTTTTTTTATGATATAATTTTAGAGAACTTATTTTCTTATAGACAGAACGAAGTGGCTTTCCTTCAATACATTAGATGATGTGGTGTAGGCCATTAAAAGGATAGATAATTAGATAGGAGAATTTATTTTTATGAAAGATTATAGAGCTTTGAGACAACAGCCACCGGGACAGGCAGTGACAGAGCAGGTAATACCAAATGTGCAGTGGTTCCCTGGGCATATGAAGAAAGCCAAGGATATTATTGTCAATAATCTGAAGCTGGTGGATGTGGTTATTGAGCTATTAGATGCCCGTATTCCTTATAGCAGTGCCAATCCTATGCTGCAGGAGATTATTGCTGGCAAGCCAAGGCTGGTGGCTTTGAACAAATCTGATTTGGCAGATAGAGCCGTAACCAAGCAATGGGTGGAGTATTTCAAAAAGCAAGGGATTCCTGCCGTAGCAGTGGATGCACCCCAGGGCCGAGGCATCAAGCAACTGGTGGCCATGACAGAGGAGCTGGCTCGTCCTATGACGGATAAGCTGGTATCCAAGGGAGCCAAGGCCAGAGCAGCCAGAGTAATGATATTGGGTATTCCTAATGTAGGCAAATCCTCCTTGATTAACCGTCTGGCAGGCTCCAATAAGGCCAAGACCGCTGATAAGCCTGGTGTTACTAGAGCCAAGCAGTGGATTCGTCTAGGGGGCAATCTGGAGCTTTTGGACACCCCAGGTATTTTGTGGCCAAAGTTTGAGGATATGACTGCTGGCTTAAAGCTGGCCTTTACGGGGGCTATCAACGACGAGGTAGTGGATAGAGAGCTGATAACTGGTGTATTCCTACAGACTATGGCCTCCATGTACCCAGAGAGATTGCAGGAGCGCTACAAGCTGACAGGAGATCTGCCTACAGAGCCTCATGAATTGTTGGAGCTGATTGGACGGAAGCGAGGCTGTCTGGTTAAGGGCGGTCTGGTGGATACAGAAAAGGCACAGCGCATTGTGTTGACAGATTTTCGCAGCGGCAAGCTGGGGACTGTTAGTCTGGATATGCCACCAGAGGTTCCTGAGACTTCCCAGGCAGAATAATATTAGTCAGATAGGCTAGGCAGATTGGTGAAATATATGGATATAAGCAAATTGAAAATAAAGGAGCTGGAGGCACTGCTGGCAGAAAATCCAGCATCAGAGCTTTTGACAGCTCTCCAGCAGGATGCCAGAGCCTCAGCTAGAAGGCTGGCGGAAAGCTATCAGAAAAGGCAGGCCAAAAAGCTGGCAGAGGAAGCTAGATTGCAGGCCATGTATCAATATGAGGAGCAGGCTGCCAGTCAGGGCTATAGAGCTGTGGCAGGTGTGGACGAGGCTGGGCGGGGGCCTTTGGCAGGCCCGGTATCTGTAGCGGCAGTTATCCTGCCAGATCATCTGTTACTGCCTCGTCTGAACGATTCCAAGAAACTTAGTGCCAAGGTAAGGGATGAGCTATATGATGAGATTATGGCCAAGGCTTTGGCTGTAAAGCAGATTTTTGTATCACCAGAGAAAATTGACCGTATCAATATTTTGCAGGCAACTATGGAGGGTATGTGCCAGGCGGTGCAGCAGTTGTCTCAGCCAGCAGATTATGTGCTGATAGATGCAGTAAAACTCAAAAATCTGCCTTTGCCACAGCTTTCCTTAATTAAGGGAGATGCTAAATCAGCTTCTATTGCTGCAGCCTCTATTATTGCCAAGGTCAGCAGAGACAGGCTGATGGAGGAGTATGACAGAAAGTATCCCGAATATGGCTTTGGCAGTCACAAGGGCTATGGTACAGCAGAGCATATTGCTGCTGTGGAAAAATACGGTCCCTGTCCTATTCACAGAATGACCTTTGAGCCTATACGAACTATCAAGGCTAAATGGCAATGTAGATGAAGTAATTGATGTTTGAGGGGGAATCCATTATGGCTACCAATGTAAATCCGGCGGCGCCGTCTATACAGCCTGCGTCCCGCAGCTCAGAGACAAAAACGGACAAAATTGCTGTCAGCAGGGATGGAGGCTCCAGCTCTGGCTTTGCCAAGCAGACAGATGTGAAATTTACCAATTCAGTGGATAATATGTCAGCTGTCTTGGAAAAAATTTCTACCACTAAATTAGGTAATGATAATGGACTACCACAACAGCTGCGGGAGATGATAAATAATGTTGTCACCAAGGCTTTTTCCTTGGAAAGCTCCCTGAGAGAGGGAATGGGCAGTGCCATGGCCAGTGAAAGATACTCTGTAGAGCAGCTAACCTCTCTGGGGCGGATTTTTCAGCAGCTGGGCAATATGGCAGAGGCCAATGCTGTAGCAGGGCAGGTCAGTGGTGAAACTACAGCAGGACAGCTAAGCGATGCCTTGCAGACCATGATGGCCAATGTGAAAACCTTGCTGGCTAATAATGCTCTGGGTGGAAATAAAGCGGATTTGGAGCTGGTACAGCTCACCAAGCTGGCCTTTCAGGTGTTGAATAATGGCAATACTGGCAATATGCCACAGAAGCTGGAGGCACTGCTGCAAATGCTGGCAGGACAGCAGATGGGGCAGACATCAGAGGGGGGTACAGCCTCTCAGACCACAGATAAATTATGGCAAAATACCGCCAGTCAGACGGTAAGCAATGGTAATGGAGCTGTTAACCAGACAGTAAGCAGTGATAATGGGGGTATTAGTCAGGCCGTAAGCAACGGCAATGGATCTGTTGGTCAGTCCCATGCTCAGGAGGGAACTGTTAAAAAGCTGGTGGATTTGCTATTTCCTAAGCTGTCTGCCAACAACAGCTCTCAGGCCACGGCTAATCCCCAGCCATCTCAGGGGCAGTCAGCCAACAATAGTGCCGGTCAAAATCCTCAGATGAATACTGCCGGTACAGCAGAGTCAGCCACGGTTGGAGCCAAGGCTTCCCAGACCAATGTTAGCAGTGAAACCATCATTAAGACTGGTTCTCAGTCTACTGGCCAGACCAATGTCGTCACTAGTGAAACACCAGCCAAGACTGGGGCTCAGCCTGCTGGGGAGAATATTCAGCAGAATCAGCAAAATCAGCAGGCAGGCGTATCTCCCAAGGTGCTCCATCAGGCAGCAGAATTGGAGAACAACCCTCTGTTCAAGCAGATATTCAGCCGTTATGGCTATAGTCAGGAAACCGGGGTGGTACGCCAGCCAACCCAAACGGCACAGCAGGAAATTCCCCAGCTGCCTAATAATCAGCAGGTGGTGGATTCCTTCCGCAATCTGGCAGAGCTTTTGTTGAAGGATAGCAATTTAACCGCCAAGGATATGGCCTTATTAAAGAATTTTGTCAATAGCAGTCAGACACAGCTTTCACAGCAGGATGCCAAGCAGCTGAATCTTCTGCTCAAAATGGTGCAAAGCAATGTACCAGCAGCCATTCAGCAGGCTGGGCAACAGCCTGGCATGGAGGGCTTGCCTAAGCTATGGGCTTTTTTGCAGTTGGCAGATTTGGGCAGTCTAAAGGATTTAAAGGCAAAGGATTTTAAGAACGCCAATAAGGAAATCAAGATGGTTGTATCTTCTTTGAAAAGCTCCATTAGCAGTGAGGGCAGTTATCAGGCCGATGGACAAAAATCCATTAGCTTTGTGATGCCTCTTTATATTGGAGAGGGTGGACATAGCTATCCTGCCTATATCAATCTTTATGATGAACCAGAGCATGAGGATGAATGTGGCCGTAAGCGAAAGGATACCTGGTTCCGTGTATGTGTATTAACGGACAATATTGGTGCTGTAGACATTGTTTGTCAGCTATTTGAGGGCAATAATCTGAATTTGCGCATTAATTTTTCGGATAATGAAATAGTAAAGGATTTTGGTGAATACCTGCCGGATATTCGCAAGGCTCTTTATGATACATCTATTCATTTAAATGATTTGCGTGTAGGGACGGTGAATTAATTGCTAAAGGATAGAAGAACTCCTCATCAGGAGCCAGAGCTGGATCCTACTGCAGAGAAGAAGGCTGTTGCCCTGAAATATGATGTGGAAAACAACAAGGCTCCAAAGCTGGTGGCCAAGGGCAGGGGACATGTGGCGGAAAATATTATGGAGGCAGCCCGCAAGGGCCAGGTGCCGGTATATCAAAACAAATCTCTGGTGAATATGTTGATGGCTCTTGAGCTGGACAAGGAAATACCAACAGAGCTGTATACAACTGTGGCGGAGATTTTGGCCTATGTATATAGAATAGACAAGCGGCGGCATGGAGATAAGGAAAAAGCAGTTATGGAATCTCCTATGAAGCTGCTCTAGGGTGGGAGATTTTTACTGTGGATAATATCAGTTTGGGACGTAAGGGTGAGACTATGGCAGCCAGCTATCTGTCGGCTCATGGATATACAGTGCTGCAACGGAATTATAGCTGTCCTATGGGAGAGCTGGACATTGTGGCTAGGCAGGGAGATGTGGTGGCCTTTGTGGAGGTTAAGACCCGGCGCAGTCTGCGCTATGGCCGTCCCTGTGAGGCGGTGAATTTTCGTAAGAAGCAGCATATTATCCAATCCGCCAAATGGTATATCAACCAGCACAGGCTATCTGGCCTGCATTATAGGTTTGACATAGTGGAGGTATTGGCAAGGCCTGGGGGTAGTGCCAATATTAATCATATTCGAAATGCCTTTGAGGTGAAGTAATAAGGCCGTAATCAGCTAGAGAAATCTGGCATATATAAGAAGAAAATTAGGGAGGCAAGGCCATGAAAATAATAGTGGGAATTACCGGGGCCAGTGGCAGTATCTATGGATTGAAGCTGATAGAGGTGCTGAAAAATGCAGGCCATCAGGTTCATGTGGTTATATCTGACAGCGGACTGGGCGTAATACAGTACGAGTGTGATACTACTTTGGAGGATATTGCTCTGGTGGCAGACAAAATTTACAATGTGCATAATGTAGGGGCGGCTATTGCCAGTGGTTCCTTTCAGGCAGATGCTATGGTTATAGCACCTTGCTCCATGAACACCTGCGGCTGTTTGGCTAACGGTATTACCGAAAACCTTTTGACCAGAGCAGCAGATGTAATGCTTAAAGAGGAGCGGAAGCTGGTTATAGTGCCTAGAGAAGCACCTATGCATGCAGGACATTTGGAAAACCTGTTGAAGCTAAGCCGTATGGGCGCAACCATTATACCTGCCAGCCCTGGCTTCTACCATCGTCCAGACACCATTATGGATCTGGTCAATATGCTGGTAGGCAAAATTTGCGATAACCTGGGGGTAAAAACCAATCTATTCCAGCGCTGGGACGGCAGTATGCAGAAATAAGATTAGAATATTTTTCGAACAAAAAAGGCAACAGATTTTTGCGTCTGTTGCCTTTTATAGTGGTGTGTCCAGCACGGCGTATCTCGTTATAACCCCTGTAATTAGTACAGCATTACGCCACCTATAGAGGTGGTGGACATCGGAAACCTCATTATAACATAGTAAGGTAACGGCTAAATTCCGAAGGAGCAATGCCCAGAGCAGTCATAGCCTTCTCAGGGGACCAGTTTAGATTACGCATCAATTCCTTTATAGATTCGATTTTGCCTTCCAATCTGCCACGAGCTTCTCCTCGTTCCTCGCCAATCTCAAGGAGCGCTTCCCGTTCCTCTTTTTCATTCCACTCAAATCCGAACATATCTATAACCTCCTTTTTGTTGTTTTTTAAATAGTCAACCATGACATTATTATCCAGACAATAGAGCATATTGGGATTAATGGTGGTTTGATGTTCAATAAGCACAACCATTAGATTATTCAAAAGAAAAGAAATATCGTTTTTAATGTTGCTGAAAAAACTGCCCTCTAAAGTGTTTATCGTAATATTTGATGATTCGTCATAACCTGTGTCATTTAGTGCATTACAGAGTGATAAAAGATGTGATTCATTACTCATGAAATGGCAAAAAACAGTATCGCGAATTTTTCTGTTTGTCATATAATCCTACTTTCACATGAGAAAACATGTTTCTAATTTAATTATAACATAGTAAAAGATGTTAGGCAATTGAATTTATGGTTGTACTATGAGTGCAGAACTTGGCTTAGAGACATGGCACATCCTCCTTTAGCTGTTGTTGTTAGCCTTGCTTTTGGCTACATCCTTATGATACTTCTATAACATATCACAGGCAAGGGGAGTATGCAGAAACAATTAACGAAAAACATCAAAATAGATTAATCTTTTCAAGTACAGTAGTGAAGATAGGCATTAATATGTATACTGCCATTCTTAGAAGAGTTCTCAGTACGTATACTATCATACTGAGAAGAGTTAACAGAATGAAAATCTTTATCTTTGTCTTTGTCTATATTAGGCGACTGGGAAGCCTTGTAGCACAAGGGATTGGGGGATTAGACCGTTCCTGTTTTGGTACCCTAAACAGGAACGATAACAGGAACGATAACAGGAACGGTGTCGGCGGTAGGGGAGTTTACTGTTCCTGTTTGGGCACCCCAAACAGGAACGGTGTTGGAGGGTATTGTACCTGTTTTAGCACCCGAAACAGGTACGGTGTTGGGACTACTGTACCTGTTTTAGTATCCAAAACAGGTACGATACTGAGGGTAGAATCAGGAGTGTGCTTGTCAAAGTTGGCAGAAATTTTATCAAATGTATACTTTGGTATATCATTATCAATGCAGGTGTAGTACAGTTTTTTCATTCCACTCAAATATTAATCTATCCATAACTTCCTCAATGCGATAACTACATAATATTACAAAATTCTGATTTGCAGAATACATCTTATCCACTATTAATGGCGATATGGGAGTACCCTTTCAGGCACGCT
>SAMEA104315422__coassemble_1159_pt1 | contig 9184 bp, 10 predicted proteins | sample SAMEA104315422__metabat2_low_PE_041 | metagenome-assembled genome bin SAMEA104315422 (sample SAMEA104315422) | gut metagenome | biome: Monkey gut; feature: monkey-associated habitat; material: faeces | place: China | collected 2013
AGGGCCATTAAGTCGTACAGAGCAAAAGTCGTTATGACCGCAGGCTGTATTTCGAGAACCCACTGACATAACGACTTTCATTTCCAATATTTAGGGGGATAGGCTCATAGGCAAATCAGAATTTGCCTATGAGCCAGGCCAGCTGATTATCACTGAGCCGGAACTTCCTACACCACAGCCTCCTGCTAATGCACAGGAAGCACAAAAGGCCATGCAGGCGGTGCAATCCATTACCAACACCACTGTCGTTAGTGCCAATATGCCTAATACTACTGGGGATAATACCACAGCGCCAGAACTGCCGGGCAATCTGCCTCAATCCGCTGGGGAAACAACCAAGTTGGAGGGACTGCCTGTATTCATTGATAACAACTTGATACAGGCTAAGGATTTTGATACTATCTTCGCCCATGAGGAGCTGGGCACCTTCCGGATCCAGATTCACAATGGCCAGATGAGTATTTCCCCTCTGAACCAGAAAGCCCTGGAAGTATTGGCCTCTGCAGATCCAGCTATCCGCCAGCAGTTGGAGGAAAGTATTGAAGAACATTTAAAGGACACCCAGTCCTAAAAAGTACACCATATCATTAAATATTCACTGTAGACACACTTTACCAAAGCCTTGCAATTTCTTTAATTAAAAGGTATAATAATTACAAAGAAAGTGCTGCCGATAGACGGTTAGCCCATTTACTAATTGGTTGGAAATAACCGCTCAGTTTGGGATCTGGGGCGGTTATTTCTGTTTATGGGCATCTTTGCCCATCATGTATCCAAGGCCAAAAATGGTTGCGGTGTAACCAAGTACACCTAGCAAATCCAAAATAGACATGGCATCACGCCCTCCTATATGTATTCCGGCAAGCCGGTTTCTATATAATCGGAGGGTCACAGTCCCTCCGTAGAGGGCCAACCGCCTACCGTTATGGCAGCACCATTTTCATTATAGCACATTGAAAATCATATATCTACAAAAAAGGCTGACAGTACCATAAGCAATCATGCACGGTATTGTCAGTCTTTTTAGGTTTTGATGTTTTGTTTTATCTAGGTAACAGCTTTTTTTATAGATAATTATTTAGCTTGCAGGGTTTCCAACAATGTCCGCCAAGAGAGAACGGCGCATTTGACTCTGGCTGGCATATGGGAAATATTTTTCAGTGCCATAGCCTCATCCAGTTCTTCCAGCTCATCATCCTCGGTGATTTCTCCCTTAATCATCTTTAGGAACAAATCTGCCAAATGCTGAGCCTTTGCCACCGATTCCCCTTTAACCAGGTCAATCATAATGGAGGTAGAAGCCTGAGAGATAGCACAACCTACCCCGGTAAAGGAGGCATCCTTGATTTTACCCTCCTCCACCTGCAGCTCCAAGGTTATTTCATCACCACAGCTGGGATTCCGCCCCTTTTGTACCACCGTAGGCAGCTTTAGATGATGCTTGTTCTCCGTGGAGCGGCTATGCTCTGCAATTAGCTCTGTATAGATGCTATCCAGCTCATTCAGCATAACCCAGCACCCCCCTTACCTTGGACAAAGCCTCTAGCCAACGGTCTACATCCTCTCTGGTGTTGTAGAAATAGAAGCTGGCTCGGCAGGTGGCATTCTGTCCCAGATATTGCATCAAAGGCTGAGCACAATGATGACCTGCCCGAATGGCTACCCCCTGAGCATCCAGAATGGTAGCAACATCATGAGGATGTACATCCTTCACATTAAAGGTAATAATACCAGTCTTGTTATCCAAGGTGGAATTACAGCCATAAAGCTCAATATAAGGCATGGCCTTTAGCTTAGGCAAGGCATAATTTACCAAATCCTTTTCCACCTGCTCAATATAATCAAAGCCTACCTGCTCCAAATATTCAATAGCCGCGGTAAGACCGGCAGCACCGCCTACATTCTGGGTACCGGCTTCAAATTTGGCTGGCAAAGGAGCAAATTCTGTCTGCTGTTCCTCCACATAGTCAATCATATCCCCACCCATGAGGAAAGGTGGCATATCATTCAGCAGTCTTTCCTTGCCGTAGAGAACGCCAATGCCCATAGGGGAAAGCATTTTGTGGCCGGAGAAAACAAAGAAGTCTGCATCCAAGGCCTGTACATCCACTGCCATATGAGGCACTGACTGAGAGCCATCCACTACCATGATTGCCCCTACACTATGTGCCTTGCGGGCAATTTCCGCCACTGGATTTACCAGTCCCAGTACATTGGAAACCTGAGCCACAGCTACGATTTTGGTTTTCTCTGTAATCTTGCTGGCAATATCCTCCTGGGACAGATTCCCATCCATTTCCAGATAAATATATTTCAGTACAGCTCCCTTGAGCTGGCAAATCTGCTGCCAAGGCACCAGATTGCTGTGGTGCTCAGAAATGGCAATTACCACCTCGTCCCCAGCCTGAATATGGCTCATGCCATAGCTATAGGCAATGAGATTGAGAGATTCGGTAGCATTCTTGGTAAAGATAATCTCATGGCTATGCTGGGCATTGATAAACTTCTGCACCTTGGCTCTGGCATTTTCGTAAATATCCGTGGCCTGCACACTAAGCTCATAGGCCCCTCTATGGGGATTGGCATTACAGCCGCCATAATAGCTGCACATGGCCTGAATTACCTTTTCCGGCTTCTGGGTAGTAGCGCCATTATCCAGATAAACTATCTGCTTATCGTGCATTTTCCTCTGCAGCAGGGGAAAATCCTTTTTGTAATTTTTAACCTCACTCATCAGCCAATCCCTCCTTTATGTATTCATCCAGTTCCTGATACAAGTCCTTGTCCTCAATTCTATCCAGCACAGGATTAAAGGCGGCCTCCACCACCAAACGGCGGGCTTCCTGCATATCCAAGCCTCGGCTCATAAGATAAAACAGCTTGTTTTCATCAATCTTGCCAATGGAAACCGCATGATGGCCCTCTACTGCATCCTCAGCAGATAACATCAGAGGCACACTGCGATTCCGCACCTTGGAGGAAAGCACCACCACTTCTTCCTTTTCATATCCCTTGGAACCCTTGGAACCATGACGGAAATCCAGAGTACCACGGAAAATTTTGTTGGCCTCTCCCAGCAAAGCACCATAAACATGAAGATTAGCCTCTGTATTTTTTCCCTGCTGAACCAGCACATAATTCATATCCAGCTGGCTGGCACCGTGACCAAAATACAGTACATACACATTGGCCTTGGACTCATTGCCTGCCAGATTAACCTCCATTTTGGCCAGGGATTTGGCACTGCCAGCCTCTACAGCCACAGCCTCCAGCTCTGCTGTATCCGCCAGCTCCACCTGTACACTGCTGGCGCCCTGAGCATCTACAGGCAGCAGCTGTACAGTGGTCAGCTTCAAAAAGCCACCCTTTTCCACCTTTACCTGCACCTGTCCCTCACCAGCCTGACGATAAACCACTGTCAGCTTACGGCTTTCTCCTGCTGGCACCACCAGCTCCTGCCGGCCATTATCTATAGCCAAAACAGCCTCATCTGCTTTGGCCTCATTCACTCCCAACCAGCGCCAGGTACGCATTGGGATTTCACTATAAATCTTTTCTGCCATTTTTTACCTCACGCTTTCTCAACCCATTGTGCCTTCCAGCTCAATGTTAATCAGATTGTTCATTTCCACCGCATATTCCAAAGGCAGTTCCTTGGCAATAGGCTCCACAAAGCCACGCACAATCATGGCTCTAGCCTCCTCCTCGCTAATGCCCCGGCACATAAGGTAGAATACGGCTTCCTCGCTGATACGGCCAATAGTTGCCTCATGGCCAATATCCGCCTCATCCCCCTGAATATCCATAACTGGCAGGGTATCAGACCGTGACAAATCATCCAGCATCAGTGATTCACAGTTAACGGAGCATTTGGCGTGATGGGCATTAGGCGTAACCTTAACCGCACTTCTATAGGTAGCCTTGCCTCCCGCCTTGGAAATAGTACGAGTGCTGATATTGGCAGAGGTGTGAGGTGCTGCGTGAATCACGCTGGCACCAGTGTCCAGATTCTGCCCCTTGGAAGCAAAGGTAACACCGGTAAATTCACAGCGGGCATTTTCCCCGTGGAGAATACTGCAAGGATACAGCATGGACACATGGGAACCAAAGGAACCAGACACCCATTCAATAATGCCATCCTTTTCCACCAAGGCCCGCTTGGTGTTCAAGTTCATCATATTCCTAGACCAGTTTTCAATGGTGGAATAACGCAATCTGGCACCCTCACCTACATACAGCTCTACACAGCCAGCATGGAGATTGGTTACATTGTATTTTGGTGCACTGCAACCCTCAATAAAATGCAGGCTGGCATTTTTTTCCAGAATAATCAGGGTATGCTCAAACTGACCAGCCCCAGCCGCATTCAGGCGGAAATAGGACTGCAACGGAATGTCCACATGAACTCCCTCTGGCACATAAACAAAGGAGCCACCAGACCATACTGCTCCGTGGAGAGCAGCAAATTTGTGGTCTTTAGGGGGAACCAGCTTCATAAAATGCTCCTTCACCAGCTCTTCATGCTCCCGCAGGGCGGTTTCCATATCGGTATACACCACACCCTGCTTGGTAAGATTTTCCTGAATACTGTGATATACTACCTCAGAATCATATTGAGCACCTACACCTGCCAGGGAAGTTTGCTCTGCCTCTGGAATACCCAAACGGTCAAAGGTGGATTTAATATCCTCCGGTACATCCTCCCATTTGCCAGCCATCTTGGTATTAGGCTGTACATAGGTAACAATCTCATCCATATTCAGCTCAGACAAATCCGGCCCCCAGGTAGGCAGTCCCATGTGGTTATATACCTCCAAAGCCTGCAAGCGCCGTTCCAGCATCCACTGGGGATCATGTTTCCGGGCAGATATATCCCGCACTACATCCTCCGTCAGGCCTTTCTGGGATTTGTAGGCAGAATGGTCCTCATTGCGAATATCATAGAGGGTGCGCTCTATATCATCAACAAAGGTTTTATTTTTGTTTTCCATAATTCCTACCTCAATTCTCTCCGGCTTCCTCAGCCAGCTCCCGACGGATAAAGCCAAAGCCCTCCTTGTCAATCTTCTGAATCAGCTCAGGGCCGCCTTCCTCCACAATCTTGCCATTCAACAGCACATGAACCTTGTCCACGGAAAGCTGCTCCAAAATACGGGTATTGTGGGTAATAATCAGGCAAGCATTGTTTTCATTGTGAAATTTCCGCACACCGCTGGACACAATCTGCACCGCATCCACATCCAAACCAGAATCAGTTTCGTCCAGCAATGCCAGTTTTGGATTCAACAGCAAAAGCTGTAAAATCTCATTCCGCTTCTTCTCGCCACCGGAAAAACCTACATTCATATAACGCTGAGCATAGGCTGGATCTATCTGCAGTTCCTCCATAGCAGCTTTCAGCTCCTTGCGGAACTTCATAATCTTCACAGGAGCACCACTCACAGCCTGCTTGGAAGCTCTCAACATATTCTCCACAGTAATACCAGGAATCTCCTCTGGATTCTGAAAGGAAAGAAAAATCCCCTTGCGACACCGCTCAAAGGTTTTCAGCTCCTGCAAATCCTCTCCCTCAAACTTCATTTCACCCTCTACCACCTGATACTTGGGATGTCCCATAATCACATTCATCAAGGTAGATTTACCAGAGCCATTAGGCCCCAAAATAACATGAATCTCACCAGGGGCAATCGCCAAATCCAACCCCTGCAAAATCTCGCCCTTATCCTCTCTGCCTGCCACACCAGCATGCAGGTTCTTAATCTCCAAAAGCTTATTGCTCATCATACACACTCCTATATATCTAAATTCTGATTAAATTACTCGGAATTAACTATACCTATTATAAGAGTACACAATACAAAAAGTCAATAATTCTGACTAAAAATAACGGAATTAATTTCCCCAAAATAAAAAAGCCCCTGCTGTCTTTCCCAGCAAAGGGCTTAATTCGCCATAAAATTGTAAATCCACTGCAAATGCACTGATAAGCGATATAACAGTACCCTGCACAGGTACTCTTCGCGCCTCGGTCCTTAGCGATTCATGAGCTTTCGGGGCGCCAGCCACGAATTGCCTCATGAGAGCTTAGTACCGCTAGGCGAGAAAAGTAGCGAGAGCGTGCCTGAAAGGGTACTGTTATATCGCTTTTAGAGCACGCAAGGACTCATCTACATAGCGCGAGCGTGCCTGAAAGGGTATAGCCATGTCTCCAAAATGCAAATTTAAGAATTTACCTTCACAAACCCAGCGGCATACTCCCTGCACTGCTGCAGCCCATCCTCGTCAGGCACATCATTAATAATAACCCCATCCCCATAGACCTTGGCTCCATCATCGCCGCAGCGTTTCTTCCAATCTTCCATCCATTCCCCGCTGCCCCAGCCATAGGAACCAAATAAGCCTACTGGCACGCCAGCCAGCTTGGCCTCCAACTCGGCAAACATTGGCTCAAACTCAGCTTCCTCCAGCACCTCATTGCCCATAGCAGGACAGCCAAAAAGCACGCCGTCAAAATCCGCCAGCTTATCCACATTAAACTCATCCACAGACAGCAAATCCACTGCTGCCCCGGCCTCCTTGGCGCCCTCCGCCATAGCATTAGCCATAGCCTCTGTATTACCTGTACCACTCCAATAAACAATTGCCAACTTCATCAATAAACCGCTCCTTTACTCTTACGCCGCCTTATGTATCATCGCCTGCAAACTAACACCATTCTCTAATCCCTGACAAGCCTGTCGAATACAATTGTCATAGCACTGAAACAATCTCCGTACAGCCTTTTCGTTGTCATAAACCTTCCAGAAGCCACAGTGACGGAATTTCTGCCCCTTGTATTTGATAAATCCTGCCACATCTCCCGGAGGATAACCTAAAAACAGGCCGATTTCATGAGGAAATTCTTCCCCAGCCTGCATCCTTTGGCGGAGAAACGCCAACAAATCCTCCAAGGAGGCCTGCTCCGGATAACCACACTCTTGCAGAATTTCCCTAGCTAAAGGCCTGCGCAAAAGGCGAGCCAATACAACGGGACGGTAAATCAACAGTAACACATGCTCCTTCTGCTGCCGCAGCTCCATTACCTTCAGGCCCTTATAGGCAAAGCACTGGTCATAGCTGCGAAAGAACTCCCCTAGCTCCTTCATGCTCTTCCCCGGCAAGGCCACCATGCTGGCAGCCTTTAAACCTGCCAAGGTAGGAGCACAATGCTGAGCCAGCAAAAAATCTAATTTTTCCTTGCCCATAAGTTCCCTCCTTTGTAATTGAGATTTATTATCAACTTTACATATACTATAGCACAGTTGAGAATTGTTTTCAACTACTTTTTGAGAACTTTTATCATTAGATTTTGATTAAGCTTTTATCGCCCACCGCAGCTTGGTGGAATGAGCGCGGGAATTGCGGAAACACTCCTCTCGACTAGGCTTAATAACCTCCTTGGCTACATCACTATAGATACCTGCCCGGTGAAAAGCCTGAAATGCTTTTTTCACAATTCTGTCCTCCCCGGAATGGAAGGTAAGAATGGCCGCCCGGCCTCCGGTACGAAGCGCCTCTGGCAGTTTTTCCATAAATTCGTAAAGTACCTCATATTCATGGTTCACATCTATACGCAAAGCCTGAAAAACTCTGGCACTGCTTTTCTTTAGCACCATTTTTCTGTCTTCATCAGGTGACAGCTTAACCTTGGACAAGGCTTCCACAATCTGCTCATGGAGGGCGGTGGTGGTATCAATCGGCTTTTTCTTTTTGTGCAGAGTATTGTATATCTGTCTGGCAATTTCTTCAGCATAAGGCTCGTCGGCATTTTCCACCAGCATACCAGCCAAAGACTCCTTGTCCAGCTCCTTTAACCGCTGGGCTGCCGAAATCCCAGCCTGTGAATTTAACCGCAAATCCAAAGGCCCCTCTGCCTTGTAGGAAAAGCCCCTTTCCGGATTGTCAATCTGCATGGAGGATACCCCTAAATCCGCCAAAATAAAATCAAAGCCTCCTACTTCCCCAGCCAGTTTATCTATTTCCGCAAAGTTCATTAGCTTGGGAGTCCAAATATCCGCCCCATAGCCGGCAGCTCTTAATCTGGCCTCCGTCTTGGCCTCCTCTATAGCATCCACATCCCCGCTATATAGATGGCCCTGTCCCTGCAGCTTATCCAGCATGGCCCTGGTATGACCGCCATAGCCCAGAGTACCATCAAAGCCCTGCTCTCCCGGCTGAATATTCAACACCTGCAATATTTCCTCCACCATAATAGGTATATGCATCCCTGCCGGGGTATTGCCCTTGGAGATAACATGGGACACTGCCTCACCGTATTTCTCTGGATTCAGCTCCTTGTATTTCTCGCTGAATTTCCGAGGATATTTTCCCTTATACCGCACCCGCCTCTTATGCACCTGTGGCTCCTGTTCCTGTAATCTCTGCTCTGCCATTCTTATCACCCTATTCTCAAAAATTTCAAATTTCCAGCCTTAATTCCAAAATAGAAAAAACCTCCGAGATATTCCTCTCCGAGGCTATTTACCTTTACCATTTGACACTCCCCATGCCTAAAGGCAGGGGATTCTTGGTTCCATGAGCACTGCATATAGGCCGTGGCCTATATGTCTTACACGCTCTCCCCAAGCGTAGATTTCCGTGTGTCCCACGGTATTTTATTCTTTAGCTTATGCTGATTTCTGCATTTCCAAGGCTTTTCTTAAAATATTCCTAGCGGCGTTTACATCCCTGTCATGATAGGTATGGCACTGTAGACAAGTCCATTTACGAATACCAAGATTCTTTGTAGCCTTATTCTGATAGCCGCAGCAGGAACAGGTCTGGCTTGACGGATAGAAAGTATCCACCTTCACCACATCACAGCCATATAGCTTGGCCTTGTATTCCAACATACGGAAAAACTCACCCCAGCTTACATCAGATACGGCCTTGGCCAATTTGTGGTTTCTCAACATATTCTTAACCTTTAGGTTTTCTACCGCAATCAGCTGATTTTCTCTTACAAGCCTAGTAGATTCCTTATGCAGGAAATCCTTGCGGATATTGGCTATCCTTTCTTGTAATCTGGCCACCTTGATTCTAGCCTTGTTGCGGTTATTACTGCCCTTAACCTTTCTTGACAGGCTTCTTTGCAGACGTTTTAGCTTTTTCTCCATTCCTTTCAAAATGTGTGGATTGGCTACGG
>SAMEA104315422__coassemble_1226_pt1 | contig 8770 bp, 7 predicted proteins | sample SAMEA104315422__metabat2_low_PE_041 | metagenome-assembled genome bin SAMEA104315422 (sample SAMEA104315422) | gut metagenome | biome: Monkey gut; feature: monkey-associated habitat; material: faeces | place: China | collected 2013
TCAGCCACGAATTGCCTCATGAGAGCTTTAGTACCGCTAGGCGAGAAAAGTAGCGAGAGCGTGCCTGAAAGGGTACTCCCATATCGCCATTAATAATATAGGTTTGCACATTCAATATAGCGCGAGGGTTCCTGTAAGGGTATATGTCATAACTCAATAAAGAGTATGTGTATGCCATTATGCAAATAACTCTTTGGCTCTACAAATCAGAATTTTTAATCCTGAAAGCCAAAGTCTTTCAAAATATTATCTCTATTGCGCCAGTCTTTCTTTACCTTCACCCACAAATCCAAAAAGACCTTGCACCCCAAAAGCATCTGAATATCTGCTCTGGACTGAGCTCCGATTTCTTTCAGCAAAGAACCTCGTTTGCCAATAACAATACCCTTTTGAGATTCCCGCTCCACATAGATAGTAGCCCGGACATACATATCCCCGTTGTCTCTAGCCTTCATCTCCTCAATATCCACAGCAATAGCATGAGGGATTTCCTCTCTAGTCAGCAACAGGGCCTTCTCTCGTATCAGCTCCGCCACAATCAAACGCTCTGGCTGATCTGTCACCATATCATCTGGATAATACTGAGGCCCCTTAGGCAGATGCTTCTTTATCTCTGTCAGCAATCCCTCCAGATTATTCTCCTCCTTGGCAGAAATAGGCACCGTAGCCGCAAAATGATATTTTCCATTGTAGCTGGTAATAATAGGCAGCAGCTGCTCCTTGTCCTCCAGCAAATCCAGCTTATTAATGGCCAACACTACAGGCTTGTTAGTAGCCTGCAAACGCTCCAAAATATACTGCTCCCCAGGACCAAACTTCTCCGTAGCATCGACCACAAAAATAATGGCATCCACTTCCTTCAAGGTTCCCTCGGCAGCCTTCACCATATATTCTCCCAGCTTATGCTTTGGCTTATGAATACCAGGCGTATCCAAAAATACCATCTGGGCATCCTGCTGAGTCAGCACACACATAATACGGGTGCGGGTAGTCTGAGGCTTATCAGACATAATGGCAATTTTCTGACCAATCAGACTGTTAATCAAAGTAGATTTGCCTACATTTGGCCGTCCAATTACAGCCACAAAACCAGATTTGTGAGTTTTGGGATCAATCTGGAATCTTGGCTCTGGTATCATATCTTCCAGCTTGATTTCCTTTCCCTTGGACAGGGCAATCTGAGGCTCCTGAGCCAAAGGCAGAATCATGCCCTTGCCATCTCTGGAAATCCCCAGCTTACCCATAATGTAGCGCTGCTCCTCCTCCATTTCCATTCGCTCTTCCTCTTCCATATGGTCATAACCCAGAAGATGCAACATACCGTGAATGGTCAAAAAGGACAGCTCCCGTTCCATGCTGTGTCCATATTCCTGAGACTGAGCCCAGGCTCTCTCCAAGGAAATAATAATATCTCCCAGCACCTCGGTTTCCGGCCCATCCTCAATCTCTGGCTCCTCACTGTCCACAAAGGCAAAGGAAAGCACATCTGTAGGTCTATCCAACCCACGATACTCCTTATTCATCTGATGAATATACTCATCATTGGTCAGAGTAATGCTAACCTCGGAATTTTCCACATCATAAAGAGGCCCCGTAATCTCCACTGCCCGCTTGACGATTTTTTCCAATTCCTCCAAGGTACCCATTTCCTCAGATACCTGCAGATTTTCCGGCTCTCGTCCAATAATAATTTCCATACTTTATTCTGTCTCTCCCTTTCGCTTATTATTTATAGCAATTTCTTTTTTCTGTTCAATCTTTTGCTTCTGCTCATAGGCATCATAGGCCTGAACAATTCTAGTCACCACATCATGACGAATAACATCCATAGCCTCCAGCCGTACCACGCCAATTCCCTTGACACCATCCAGAATCTTGGTAGCCTCCACCAGCCCAGAGGTAACTCCTCGTGGCAAATCAATCTGTCCCGGATCGCCTGTTACCACCATACGGGAGCCAAAGCCTAATCTGGTAAGGAACATCTTCATCTGCTTATCCGTGGTATTCTGAGCCTCATCCAGGATAACAAAGGCATTTTCCAAGGTACGCCCACGCATATAAGCCAAAGGAGCTACCTCGATTACCCCCTTGGTCATAAGCTTGGCAAATACATCCTGCCCCAGAATATCCTGCAAGGCATCATAAAGAGGCCGCAGATAAGGATCCACCTTTTCCTGCAAATCTCCCGGCAAAAAGCCCAGCTTTTCGCCAGCCTCTACAGCAGGGCGGGTGAGAATCAGCTTTTCCACCTCTCGGTTGCGAAGAGCCGCACAGGCCAGCACCACAGCCAAATATGTTTTACCTGTTCCTGCCGGCCCCACCCCAAAGGTAATAAAGTTGTGTCGGATAGTATCCACATATATACGCTGGCCCAAGGTCTTGGGACGTACATGACGACCTCTGGAAGTCACCATAATGGTATCACTAAAGAGATTGTGAAGAGCCTCGCCCTTGCCGCCCTTAACCAGCCCTACGCTATAGCGTACCTCATGCATGGTAATAGTGGTACCCTGACGATGAAGATACTGCAGCTCCCGTAGGATTTTGGCAGCTGGCTGTACCTGATCCGCCTCGCCGCTGATACTAATGGCATCCCCCCGACTGATAAAACGAGCATCAAAATTGTCCATCAATACCCGAACATATTCATCCCGCTCTCCCAGCAGAGCCTGAGCCTCCTGTCTATCCTGAAATTCAATAATTTCCTCTAATACCTCTCGCAATAAAGCAACCTCGTTTCTATTCCACACTTAACTAATCTGCCGGATAAACTCCAGCGATTTTAACGGTTTTTCAAATATATGATGCAAATATCCCAACAACAAGGCCTCTGCTGCCAAAAGAGTCTTGCCCTTGACAGTCAAAGCCGGAGGATTTTGCCAATCCAGCTGCAAAAGCTGTACTATCAGATTTCTAAGCTCCTGGGGATATTCTCCTTGAAGCCCATGATTGCCATGGCGGCTGCATTCTGAGCAAAGCCCTCCACCAGCTTCAAAGGAAAAGGTGCCATCCCCCTCCAGCCTTTTGCCACATTCGGCACAATATTGATAGCCTAGCTGCATACCAGAAAACTCCAACAGCTGATAGGCCGCAGCCAAAGCAGCAATCCGAGGATTTCGCTCCCCAAAGGCAGCAAATATTTCTAACAGCCTGTTGTACATATCCTTTTGGGGGAAATTTTCTATAGCCAGCTGACTAGCTGTTTCTGCCACAAAGGCTCCATAGGCCATAGCGGTAAAATCAGTGCTCATTACCCGATAGCTGTGCAAAAGGCTGCAGCCCCGAATAGTGTCCAGCTTGTCACCTTGCTTCAACTGAATCTCCACCTTATTAAACATTTGGAGAGAGCCTGCCAAGGCGCTTTTGGTACGGCGGCAGCCAAAGGCGGCAGCCTTAATAAGCCCCTGCTGTGGAGATAAAAGGGTTATGATTTTGTCTGCCTCACCCCAATTCCTAATTCCCAGAATCAGGGCCTCAGTTGAATATTGTCCCATAGAAAATCTCACTTTTTATAACCCCTACATTGTTTAAAAAATGCCATTGCATTTTCTTTCAATGGGGTTTCGACGAGGGTGGAGATATTAGCTCCACCCTATATTATCTAAAAATAGTCACATATAGATTATTTTACATCAATATACCCCAAAAACAAAATTTTTTTGCTAAAAAGCCATCAGCTGACAGGAAAAACCCTGTCATACCGATGGCTTCAGCAATTAATATTCCTTTTTCAGACAGCAATTTTTGTATTTTTTGCCACTACCACAAGGACATGGCTCATTACGACCAATCTTACGGCCTGTCCTTACCACAGACTGACGAGGCATATTGGCTGCTTCCTCAGGAGTATATCCCTTTAGCACCCACTGTGGCAAGGTATTATTATAGTCGCCAATCAGGGCCACCAATTTATCTGCCTCTGCCCTGTTCTCCATTACCAGTTCATGGTCCTTGAGGAAGCCCATAATTTCCTTCATACCATAACCATTCTGGAGAATCATATTAATGCTGTTGACAGCCTCCGCTGCCTGCAGCACATCCAGCTGTTTTTGCTTCATAAAATACTGAGCCAAAGCCCGATAGGCTTCTGTGGACTCAATATAGCTTTCCTGCCCTGCATCAAACAGCTTATCATAAGGAAAATCAGCGTAATTAACCATGCCCCGCTGTCTCTGAGCTGCCTGGAGAGCCTCTGGATTCATTACTGACTCATGCATCAAATCCTTTTCCGTAGTTACCACCTGTGGATACCAACAGCCACCGTTGAAGATAATGCCCATAAAGTCTGCAAAATCCAATTCACCATCAATCTGGTCGCAAACCTTCTGATAGAGCTGGTCATAGTCAATAATTCCATAGTAATAAACCATGCCTGCCGCCAGACGCATAACCTCTGTATTGAGATTTACAGCATCAGCATAGGCGGCGTTATTGATTTTCTCATATTCAGCCTGAATCTCCTCTGGCATATACCAAAGCATTTCTCCGTCCTGCAGGCCACAGTACAGCACACCTACACCTCGGAGATAATCCAGCCGGTAATCCTCCTGCTGCAAATCCTTTAACAGACCTTTATGCTGACAGGCATAGTCAAAAATATCCTTCTGCTCCTGAAAGGCACTAACAAACCAACGGCCCACAAAATTTACTACCTCTGGCTCTATGGCCGCTACCATATCTGCCTTCTTGGTGCGATTCAGATTTCCCATAGGAAGATTCAGATTATACTGAATATCCTCCAACTCCTGCTTAGTCAAAGCCAGCAAAGCATCCTGAAGGCTCAGCTTCTCTGGCAGCTTATGACGGCGCAGTGCCTTCATTCGCTCTTTTCTCTGCTCCTCCATCAGCTGATTGTATTCAGCCTCAGAAAATGTAAAATTCCTTTCCGTCTCAATTGTCTTTCCGTTTATTTCAGCCATTTTTACTTAACTCCATATTTTAATATTTTTAAACAAGCTCTGCCTTATGCTCAGTCATGCCCTTAATACAGCAAGCCATAACATCCCCTAGGTCCATGCCCAAATCTGCTACGCCGTTTTTTATAATCTCACGATTACATTTAGCCGCAAATTTCTTGTCCTTGAATTTTTTCTTCAGACTTTTTACCTCCATGCCTTCCATCCCTTCTGGACGCATCAAAGAGTAAGCATGAATGATTCCAGTCAGCTCATCCACCGCAAACAAGGATTTTTGCAAATTGCTGGATGGCTGTACTTCCTCAGTACAAATACCATAGCCATGAGCAATGATATTTTCCATATCTTCCTCATCCACTGGCTCATTGATCAAAAGCTCCCGGACATGGTGGCAATGCTCCTGGGGGAATTTTTCAAAATCCACATCATGAAGATAGCCAATAGCCTCCCAGTAAGCTTTATCCTCCCCAAAATGCTCTGCCATAGCTCCCATAGCTGCGCTTACGGCTGCTGCGTGAACAAAAAGATGCTGTTCCGTCGTATGCTTAGACAAAATCTCTTTGGCCTGAGCCAATGTCAACATGCTCATAATATTCTTCCCTTCCAAATTATGTTTGCGTTTATTATACCTTTCCATAAAGCTAATTGCAAATTTTAGATTGTACCTATGCTGAACACACAAAAAGAAGCATACCAGCCTTATAGTACTCGCATGCTCTCTAATTCAAAATCCTCTTGCAAACCTTTGACTATTATCCTTCTATTGCTAGAGACTTAAAATCATAAATTCTGATTTGCCGAGTTGCCTATTTCCTTAAATATTGTAAATGAAAGTCGTTATGTCAGTGGGTTTTCGAAATACAGCCTGCGGTCATAACGACTTTTGCTCTGTCCGACTTAATGGCCCTATCTGATGATTTATTCTAACGCACAGATACCGCTTGTCGCTGAGCCAATTCACAGAGGCCGTAATGATAAAAGTGCCACCGGGGCCACTTTTGCTACGCAAAAGCAGGAGTCTCCCGACGCAAAAGTGTCATGCCCCTCCGGCTGTTGCCGAATCACTCTACTTCAATCTCAGCAGCATCTGCATTGCCTTTAATGGTTCCTTCTCCAATTCTGTTGCTTTTTCGTTTATAATTGGTAAAAACTTCCGTTTATGATCCATAATTCTGCTAAATGTATTTATTGCCAACATAAATACATTCTTTGTAAATATATTGCCCACCTGATCAATGTAACCATAAATAATTATTTCCCATATCTTATAGCTTAAAATATATACAAGACAATTATGAACAAAACTTCCCTCAAACCTAAAAGGATAGCCGTGATGCAGAAATTCCTGCAACCAAAAATTATCTATAGCCCTTCCATATTGATTCTCCAAAGGCAAACGCCACTTATCATACATCATACCATAATTGTCTATCTGCTTCAAAAGCTCCTGTGTCGCCCCCAATTGATTATGCTCTGAAACATTTTCTATCAACTCTCTCATCACCTGCTGCCCTTCAGACATATAAAAAGAAAATTTCGACATTATTTTTCTTGCTTCCGACTTAAATCTTTCAGTTTGATATTCCAATGCTATATCGATAATTTCATCAGAAGTATCATCATTTACATTCATATCATCCAATCTGTCAAAAAAGAGACACAAAAGTACCATTCTCTCTTCACGTGTGAAGTCCATATTTTGAAGTATTGATATTCCACCTATAATTACACTATCTATTGCTTTCGTATCGTTAATACTTCTCTTTTTTAGCGTCTTCAAAACGAGCTCCCAACTAGTTTCAGCCTGAATATTTTTGTTCTCCAATACCATTCCATCAGGACTAAATAATGCTTCCTCCGCGGCTACTGGACAGGTCATACTCAATGAACGCAGCTGGCAATCCCCCAATACAACCGCTTTACGAGGATAAATCTGACAAGTTGTTGATAAAGCATCGGCGCCCAGATTACGCTGAATATAGCATAAATTATCTTTACACACCAATGGACATTTTCCATTTTTATCAAGCTTTATGCAATAATTTTTTCCGTCTACTGTTTTAGTAATACTGCTCAAAATTTTATTTCTAACGCTTTGATTCTTAATCCAATGAATTTTTTTATATGCAGCATGATCTATATATATTGTCCAATTTGCACCACAACATTGGGCATTGCATATATTCCCATCACATTTGAATCTATCTACATACTTAAATTGATATATTCTCACTATATCACCATTTCTTTAATAATTTTCTCAAAGATTCTCTAAAATTTGATACATCTTCAAATTTAAAAATATCATCGCAAAAATCTCTTACAAACACCTCTTTTGTTTTTCCTATCCGACTAAGTTCACCTATAAGTGATTTATAGAATTTTTTCCCATCTTTATCCTCACCCCCATCGTTCTTATAGTCAGAAATAATATCTTTCAATGACCGTTGATTGAAATATTTATCACCTATATACTTGATAAATTTCTCATCAACTTTATCTATACACTTTTTCTTTAAATATTTTTCTATACTAGGAACAGGAATGAAGCACTTAGGTGTATTTTTATAATCTTCTTTATTTTGTACTATATCTTTTACATCTCCATCAAAAATACACAATATTTGCTTACAATTGCCCAAAGCATTGTACATAACAATATCATTGCGTAATTTTAGAATTTGGTCCCATCCACCTGCTGGTAATACGCAACACAACTTACTTTCTGCCAAATTATCCTCTTTTATAACCTTATCAACAACAGCCTTAGTCAATTCATCTTCAACTAGTAGCAAAAAGTCATAACCATTATGTATATAAAGATTTCTAACGGCATAATTAGGATAACAAGGATTTGTGCAAATTAATTCACCATTATTATTTTCCAATAGAAACAAATTATCCGGACCTATTTTATGAATAACCTCTGATGAATGTGTTGAAAAATATATTATTAAATTTTTGTTTTTATCATTTACTAATTCCTCCAAGAATAGGATCAATCTGTTAATTGCACTAGGATGTAAGGCTAATTCAACCTCATCTATTAAAATAAGCAAATCATCAGATTTTTTATTTTTTTCGACCAAATTATTTATAAAATCAATCAATGAAATTAACATGCTTTCGCCGCTACTCATCCTAAATTGACTGATAACACCTCCATCGCATTTCAAAAAATATGGAATTCTCTTAAAGCCATTTACCTGAGCTGTTTTTCTATTAGCAACTTTTTGTAATCCTTTATAATATTCTTTATTATTATGTAAAATATATCCTAATTTTTCTGAAACAAATTTATCTGCGTTGACTAAAGCATCCATATAATTGGATTTTTGCATAAATTTATCTATCATGTTATAGTCATCAAATCTGCAACCGTAGAATATACTCCCCTCATAAAATCCTTCCATATGTGTGCTATTTAATTTATTTGATTGTCCGTCAGTTCCTTTTAAGGGTTTTCTTCTAGACAATTTATTATTGCTGTAACACCAAGTATCTTCACCTTTTTTAGTTTTTATATGAATTATGGAGTCATTGGAAATATCCTTATTATCAAGCATTCTTGCCGAAGAGTTTTTTACCATAAATGACAAAATCAACATTAATGTGCTTTTACCACAGCCATTCTCACCAACAAATGCATATATACCTTTTTTCATTGGTAATTCTATTTTTGTATGTTTTATATTTTTTACATTTTTTATTTCCAACGTTATACACATACTATTCACCCTTACATCATTAATATAATAGTAATGGGGCGGGAGTGACAACTCTCCCGCCCCATATGCAATGGTAGTTCTAATAACACACCTTGATCCTTCAGGCTAGCAACAAGAAGGGGTGCG
>SAMEA104315422__coassemble_1505_pt1 | contig 7723 bp, 5 predicted proteins | sample SAMEA104315422__metabat2_low_PE_041 | metagenome-assembled genome bin SAMEA104315422 (sample SAMEA104315422) | gut metagenome | biome: Monkey gut; feature: monkey-associated habitat; material: faeces | place: China | collected 2013
TCCGATATGGGTATGGCAGGTTTGAATTTTGCTGGTATCGGCAAGATTGTTATCGCTTTGGTAACCTCTCCTTTGATTGGTATGGTAATGGGCTATATTATTATGACCATACTGTTTAGAATATTTGCCAATTCCAGCCCATCCAAGCTGAATCATCGCTTTAAGAAAATGCAGATTGTAACGGCAGCTACTATGGCCTTTTCCCACGGCTCTAATGATGCCCAGAAATCTATGGGTATTATTACCTTGGCCCTGTTTTCCAGCGGTGTAATCTCTGAGTTTGAGGTACCAACCATTGTTAAGATTCTGGCAGCTACGGCTATGGCTTTAGGAACCTCTCTAGGTGGTTGGAGTATTATTAAGACTGTGGGCGGCAAGATTTTCAAGCTGGAGCCTGTAAATGGCTTTGCCGCGGATTTGAATTCTTCCATCACAATTTTTACAGCTACCATGCTGCATTTGCCTGTTAGTACTACTCATGTAGTATCAGGCTCTATTATGGGTGTTGGTGCAGCCAAGCGTATTCACGCTGTGCGTTGGGGCGTTGCTCAGCAAATGGTTATGGCTTGGGTATTTACCATACCATGTACTGCTATTATGGGTGCCCTTTCTTATTTAGCTGTAATGGCCCTTTTTGGGTAAATCAAATAAAATTTTCTAGGAGAGTGGGAACTCTCCTTTTTTTTGCAGGTTTTTTCAGATTTGTGTCGTATTATAGAGATTAGGAAATAAAATAAAAATAGGGGTGAGAATATGTCATTTCAGAAAACACTAGAAGCAAGTCAGGAATGGGCTAGAATTTTGCATTGTTCATATGTAACGGATTTGAATGAAATTGTGGAAAAGGGAAATATTGGGGAGTTGATTAGAGTTTCGGAGGCTCTTCACGAAAAGCGTATTGCCAATATTGCCGATGAGATTGCTAGAAAGATTGCTACCAGGCGGTTGGTGCTGATAGCCGGCCCTAGCTCCTCTGGCAAAACCAGTTTTGCTCAGCGGCTTCGGGTACAGTTGAGAGTTATGGGCTTGGAGCCTGTTTCTATTTCTATGGATGATTATTTCCATAATCGGGAGGATACCCCCAAGAAGCCAAATGGAGAATATGATTTTGAATGTTTAGGGGCCATAGATTTGCCTCTGTTTAATCATGATCTGCAAAAGCTATTGGCAGGGGAGCTGGTGCGTATACCGAAATTTAATTTTAAAAAGGGTATTCGAGATAGCAAGCCATCGGCGGTGATTCAGCTCAAGCCTAATCAGCCTATTATTATTGAGGGGATTCATGGCCTCAATGACAGGGTAAGCAGCAGTGTTCCTAGAGATGAAAAGTTTAAAATCTATGTTAGCTCCTTGACACCTTTGTACATGAATGAGGAGGTTCGTCTATCTACTACTCAGGCCAGATTGTTCCGTCGTATTGTGCGGGATTATCGCACCAGAGGTACATCAGCAGCGGAAACCATTCGCAGATGGCCAACGGTTCTAGAGGGGGAGCAGAAAAATATCTATCCGTTCCAGGATGAGGTGGATGCTACCTTTAATTCTGCCTTGCTTTACGAGCTGGCTGTGTTAAAAAAATATGCTATGTACATGCTATCTGAGATTCCTCCAGAGGACGATGCTTATGGCAGGGCAGAGGAGCTGTTGGCATTCTGTCGGTATTTCAAGGCCATTATTGATGAAAAGGATATTCCGAATACCTCCATTTTGCGGGAATTTATTGGCGGTTCCTGTTTTGATGTAGGATAATTCTAATCTGATTTTAATGAAACATTCAGAAATTTTTAAGACTGCCAGCATATACTATGTATGGTGAATAAAATATCCACAAGGATATAGGACATAGTAAAGGAGATGTTGGATATGAAAAATTTTTATAAAAAGATCTTTGTAGGTTTGGCTGCGGGTGCCATTATTGTAACAGGTTCTACCATGCTGCTGGATACTGCCAATGCAGCTTCTAGTAGCAATAGGCCACGACCAGTAGTTACTCAGGAGCAGCCTCCACGGTATGATATTAATACTATGGCACAGGAACTGGCTGACAATTGCAATGTAAGCAAAGATGAAATTCTCAGCTATTGCAATAATGGAGGTTATTTCCATGAGGCTTGTAATGCAGCTTATATTGCCAAGCTTAGTGGCAAGTCCTTTACAGATGTGGTTAATGTCAAAACCAATAGTAATAGCTGGCAGCAGGTAGCAGAGAAATTTGGTGTTACTCAGGAGGAGCTTTTGAATGAGCGCCGTTCCATGATGGCGGAACGTATAGCTGCCAACAGCAAGATTAATGCGGCTTCTGCCCTGCAGCTGCTGCAGGAGGGATATACCAGCAGGGATATTGGCATAGCTGCTGAGCTGGCTGATGTTTCTGGCAAGGATATTCATGCTGTTATAGATATGAAGAAGATTAATAATAGATGGGCTGATGTAGCCAAGGAGCTGGGGGTAGATTTTTCCACAATTGTGCCTCAGAGACCAGGTAGTGACCGGGGAATGGGCTATGGCAGACATCATGGGCATAACAGACCACATCATGGTCAGGGGTGGAACAATCCAGATGAAGAGCTGGACCCAGGTTTTACCTATCCGCCTAATGATTGCCCAAGAAGAGAAGATTGCCCTAACAACTAATCCTTGTATTAACCAGATTTTAGCTGGGAGAGTGGGATAAAGATATAAGTGACTGTCCTTGTGGCGGTCACTTTTTTCTTGAATTTTTCACATTAGAGGCTTATAATTACCCTTTACAGGGATGGTTTATAACCCTGTAGTTCTAAGGAAAGGCAGGAATTAATTTGGCTGAAAAGGATATTAGCAGAAAAATAAAGGGCCTGATAATCTGGGGTATTCCCTCATTGATTATCTTGGCAATTGTTGTGTCAAGTTTGGTGTGGTATACCATGTATGGCAAGGGAGATATGACTGTACGAGATGCTCAGGTGGCAAGTGATATGGTAGATGCCAAGGCCAGGGTAACAGGTACTGTGGATCAGATTTTGGTACAGGATGGAGATGTGGTTAAGGCTGGGGATGTGATTGCCACTGTGAAGGTAAATGTAACAGATGAGCAGATTAAACAGTTGCAACAGACTGTAGAACTGTCCCAGCGAAATCTGGAGCAGGTGAAAAAAGGGGTTACTGTACAGACGCCTAGAATGGTAAGCCAGCCATCCAGTGGGGCTTCCAGTGCAGAGGTGGAACGAGCTAGAAGCCGTATGGAGCGCATGAATCAGCTTTATGAAATGGGTGCTATTAGTGCTGTCAAGCGAGATCAGGCTGCAGCTGAATACCAGTCTATAGCGGCTTCGGCAGCCAGTGCCCAGAGTCAGTCTGTCGTAACCTATGATACTACCGTACAGGCAGCTAATCCGGAAACCATCAAAAGAGCAGAGCTGCAGGTAAAGCAGGCTCAGGCTGCTTTGGATAAGGCTAAGGGCGCTGGAGCTGCCACAGAGATTACGGCTCCTGTGGATGGTGTGGTTCATTTGGGAGATATTGCTCAGGGTACTGAGGTTCAGGCAGGGCAGGCTGTAGCCAGTATTGGCAGTTCTGATGAAATGTGGATAGAGGTCTATCCAACCCAGGAACAGCTGGACAAAATTCGTTTGGGACAGGCTGTTGATTATTATGTGGATAGGGAAAAATATCATGGCCTGGTTATTGATATTATTGAACCAGAAGCTGAGGAGCTGGAACAGCAGGCCAATACTGAGGGACAGCAGGTAGAGGAGAATAAGCCAATTGTGAAGATTTCTATATCTCAGGAGAATAAGGGGATGTTTTCTGTAGGGCAGCCTGCGGAGGTTAGATTTTTGCAAAAGGGATGATAGGATGTTGAACAATGACTACATATGTACAAGATATAATTTATAATGGCGAAAAAAATAATATAGCTATTGTGGAGGGGGAAAACCGCATAAGCTATGGCGAACTGCAGCAGATTGTTTCTCAATATGGAGATTATCTATACGGAATTGGTGTAAGGAAAGGAGAACATGTAGGTATTTTCGCCAGAAATAGTGCTGCCTTTGTTTATGCCTATATGGCTATTGTATCTCTAGGGGCTGTAGCTGTACCTATTAATTTTCAACTTAGCTCTAGAGAGATAGCCTATGTTATTCAGGATGCGGGGATTCAGCATTTGTTGACCTACAAGCCATTGAAACTGACAGACCAGCTGGTTGCTTATAACTATGGTGCAGTTCTGCAACAGCATGATGTGGCAGAATGCTACAAATCTGGTTCCTGGCCCCAGGCTATGAAACAGGAAGCTGATATGAATTCTCAGCAGCCCTGTGCCATTATTTATACCTCTGGTACTACAGGTCGACCTAAGGGAGCGGTGCTTTCTCATAGGAATATATTGGCCAATATTCAGGAAACTGATGAAGTCCTTCATAGCAACAGTGATAACAAGGTTTTGTGTGTATTGCCTATGTATCATTGTTTTGGTTGGACCTTGTCTGTGCTGTATCCTCTGTATGCAGGAGCCAGCATGATTATTATGGATGCCTTTGCACCCAAGGAGACAGTAGAGCTTATCCGTCGGGAAAAGATTACGGATCTATATGTGGTTCCTTCTATATGTGCCTTTTTGACCAAGGTAGCGGAGCCAAAGGATTTGGCTAGTGTTCGTATGGTTGTTAGTGGTGGTACTACTTTGCCATTAAAGGTGGCCCAGGATTTCAATGAGAAGTTTGGGGTAGATATTGCAGAAGGCTATGGTTTGTCAGAGGCTTCGCCAGTAGTTGCAGTTAACCCTTTGGAAAGAGTAAAAGTAGGCTCTATTGGCAAAATTTTGCCTGGGGTACAGTATAAGCTGCTGGATAGTGAAGGCAAACAGGTGCCGGCAGGAGAAGCTGGAGAGCTGGTTGTCAAGGGCGATAATGTTATGCTGGGATATTGGAATCTGCCAGAGGAAACCAGTCATACCTTGCAGGATGGCTGGCTGCATACAGGAGATGTGGCCAAGGCTGATGAGGACGGTTATCTTTATATTGTAGATAGAATAAAGGATATCATCATCAGCATGGGTGAAAATGTTTACCCTAGAGAGATTGAGGAGCTGGTCTACAAATATCCAGATATTATAGATGCAGCAGTGATTGGTGTTCCAGATAAGGTTAGAGGCCATGCCGGTGTGTGTTATTATGTTGCCTCTCAGCATATAGAGGTTAAGGCTCTAAAACAATATCTCAGGAAGAATCTGGCTATCTACAAGGTGCCAAGGGAGTTCCGCTAGATTGCAGAGATGCCAAGAACGGATACCGGCAAGATTTCTAAGGTAAAGCTGCAGGAGTTTCATAAATCTATGAAGGGTTAAGTGCTGAATATTTGGTATACAAAAAACTTTGTAAAATACCTTGTCAAAGCAGATTTTATATGCTAATATAATTCATGTAAGCAAGTTAAATATTCTACGGCAATGAAGCCGCACAGAGATATATGGTCTGGGACCTTTTTTCTGTGTGGCTATTTTTATTGCCACAGTTAGTCAAGGATAATAATGAAAAGGTGGTTTTAAAATGGAAGATTTACTGTATGTCATCCCTGCGAATTCTGAGAAGAAGGATATTGTAGCCATGCTGGAGGCTCATCCAGAGATTAAATTTGTTTCTCTGGTTGGTATTGACCATGCAGGTAACGATACTGATGAGAAGATTCCTGTAAGAATTTTCTTGAAGGATATGGATGATTTCTATGCTGGTTCCGCAGTACAGACAGATGGTTCTTCTGTTGTGTTGGCTGGTATTGCAACCCTGAATAATGCCAAGGTTGATATGCCTATTGATCCATCCGTAAACTGGTTTGTTGATTATAATTTTGAGAATTATGACGAGGAAACTGATAAGCCAATCGGTACTCTGCGTATTCCTGCTTTCCTGATTCATGAGGGCAAGCGCGTAGATTCCCGTGCTGTTTTGAAGGATACCTTGGATTATGTAAAGAAGGAATTGCTGAACATCTTCCATACTGCTGGTACTATTTCCGGTTTGGAGCATATTAACGGTGCAGATGTTGAGGATATTTGCTTCACTTCCGCTACTGAGCTGGAGTTCTGGGTAAAGACTCCGCTGGAGGATGCCAACATTGAGGAAATGTCTGCTTCCCAGGTAATGCAGGAGCAGTACTGGCAGCGTACCCACGGAATTGTCCGCAATGCTTTGGAGCAGGCTGTACTGCTGTTGGATAAGTATGGTCTTAGCGTTGAGATGGGTCATAAGGAAGTTGGCGGTATCAAGGCTCATTTGGATGAGTCCGGCCGCATGGTCAGCGTATGCGAACAGATTGAGGTTGACTGGAAGTATGCTGATGCCCTGCAGGCTGCTGATAACGAGCTGATTGTCCGCACTCTGATTCGTGAAGTATTCCGTATGAATGGCTTGGAGGTTTCCTTCAAGGCTAAGCCAATGATTGGTCTGGCTGGTAATGGTGAGCATACTCATATTGGTATGGGTGCTATCATGAAGGATGGCAAGTTCTACAACCTGTTTGCACCAAAGGATATGAAGGCTGACTTTATGAGTGCTATTGGTTATGGTGCTATCATGGGCCTTTTGAAGAACTATGAGGTTATTAACCCATTCGTATCTGCTACCAATGACTCTTTGAATCGTTTGAAGCCAGGCTTCGAGGCTCCTGTATGTATTGTTACCTCTCTGGGCCACACTCCTGCTGTTCCATCTCGTAACCGTACTATCTTGGCTGGCCTGATTCGTGATATTAACAATCCTGCCGCTACTCGTTTCGAGCTCCGTGCTTGCAACCCATATACCAATACTTATCTGGTACTGGCTGCTATTTACTCTGCTGCATTGGATGGTATTAAGTATTCTGCTTACAAGACCACTACTGAGCTGTTGGCTGAGTTGTCCAAGGAAGCTGGTGATGAGGCTGGCTATCTGGAGAAGAATCGTGCTTATCGTTCTGAGAAGGATGTATTCGAGGACTACACTGAGGAAGAGCGTAACCGTCTCTTTGGTGCACCTCCTGCTACTGTATGGGAGAACCTGTCTGGTTTGGATAACTATCCTGAGAAGCGGGCTGCTGTATGTGCTGCTGGTGCTTTCACAGATGCTATTATTGAAGCCTTCAAGGCTGGTGCTCTGGTTCGTTGGCAGACTGAGTTGATTAGCCGTATTATTCCAGAGAATCGCGATATTGTTCGTGCTTGCAAGGAAATCGTTTCTGACTATGTTACTGATCAGGATTCCTACAACTGGAATAAGATTAATGGCCTCCGTTGCTACTTGGCCAAGGACAGCATTGATGAGAAGTCCCTCTTCACTCTGTTAAAGACTGCTCTCTTGGAGGGTGACTATGAGACTGCATCTGGCCTGCAGGTTGAGATGTATGACAAGATGGAGGAGCTGAAGGCTCTCTACGATGCATATCAGAAGAATATGATTTGACCTGAGCTGTTGCTTCATAGGTTGAAGGGATAAAATAACGGCCTTTCAGAGTTAGAGTCTAACTTTGAGAGGTCGTTTTTATGCCAATTCGGATTTGCCGAGTTGGATATCTCTCCCTAGTATCATAAATATAAGTCGTTATGTCAGCGGTTTCCGAAATACAGCCTGCGGTCATAACGACTTTTGCTCTGTCCGACTTAATGGCCCTATCTGATGATTTATCCTAACGCACAGATACCGCTTGTCGCTGAGCCAATTCACAGAGGCCGTAATGATAGAGAGTGCCACCGGGGCCACTTTTGCTGCGC
>SAMEA104315422__coassemble_9017_pt1 | contig 2580 bp, 2 predicted proteins | sample SAMEA104315422__metabat2_low_PE_041 | metagenome-assembled genome bin SAMEA104315422 (sample SAMEA104315422) | gut metagenome | biome: Monkey gut; feature: monkey-associated habitat; material: faeces | place: China | collected 2013
TCGGCAGATTTCCCTGAGAAGATCCATTGTACTTGCTTTTACCATTTCTAAAAAATCCCTCCTAAAAAATGTTTAGGCAGGAAGTTACACGAAAAAATTATTAGGCTAGTTTGGGGTTCGACCTTAATGGAAAGAGAATCGTATAATTCCTGCCTATATAAGTCATTATACTATGCAACAATAGGAAATGGAAGTAGGCAATACTAAATAAAATTTTAATTTTTAAAATATTTTGTTAATATTTTAAAGCTATAATAAAGGCCTTTATTATAGCTTTGTAAAAAGTTTTTATGTGTTTTTGTTTTCATTTATCCATTTGCGAATTAAATAACGAATTAACTCACTGGAATTAATGCACCTTTCTTTACATAAATCCATAAATTCTTTTTTTTCGTCCTCTTTCATCCTTATAGCTATTCTTATTTGCTTGTCAGTATTCATTGCTATAACACCTCTTTTTTGTGCCCATTGTATCATAGAGTACAACAAAAGACAACGATTCTGATTTTCTCATATATATTGTAGGGAAATGAGGTTGCAAAACTTTGTACTCTTTTTTGTTGACATATGGTACAACATGGTGTAATATTATAATTATAAAAAATGTCGTAAAGATACTGCTTTTGGCAGGGGTATATAAAGAGTGTCCAACGAATTTGTGCACGCAATTAATGGCGAATAAATAGCATATATGTCATAATTAGACTTTGGGGGTGATACAGTGAAAACATATAAATTCAAGCTCTATAATTCAAAAAGAAACAAGAAACTGCACAGACAGATTAATATTGCTGGCAGTATATATAATCACTGTATAGCCTTGCATAATGCTCGTTAGACAACTCAAGAAGATTAAGGAGGCGATAGATAATGGCGAGGAAAGCTGAAGATGTTTTGACCAGAGTTGAGAAGCATTTGATTCGTCCGACCTCTCCCTGGTATGCGATGATTGGCAAATTCTGTCACCTGTCCAAAAATCTGTACAACCATGCCAACTATCTTGTTCGCAGTAAATTTATCGAGGAAGGACTGTGGCTTAGATACAAGGAATTAGACCAGATTCTGAAAAAGGACGAAGCATATCCTGATTACAAGGCTATGCCCACAGCACAGTCGGCTCAACAGGTATTGCGTTTACTTGATAAGAATTGGAAATCATTTTTTTCTGCCATTAAAGATTGGCAAAAACATAAAGAAAAATACCTTGGACGGCCAAAGCTGCCCAAATATAAGCCACAAGATGGCAAATTCATTCTTGTAATGACGAACCAGAATTGCAAGATGAAAAACGGTGAAATTATATTTCCCAAGACATTCAATGGCTTTAAGGCAGTACCAGCCTTTGTGGACGATGAAGATAAAGTTGATAAATTTGCCACCTTTCAACAGGTAAGGTTTATTCCCCAAGGCAAGAACATTGTGATGGAGATTGTTTATACGCTAAAACCAGTCATTCAGCAGGAGGATAATGGAAGATATGCCGGTATTGACATCGGCGTTGACAATCTTTTGACTATGGCTGTCAATACAGGGGATGTACCATTGATAATCAATGGCAAAATTCCAAAATCTGTGAACCAGTTCTACAACAAGGAACACTCCTACTGGCAAAGCCTTTGCATGATGACTACAGGCAGATATTCTTCTGCACGGCTCAATAGGCTGACAGACAAGAGAAATCGCCGCATTGACGATTATATGCACAAGGCGAGCCGACTGATTGTAACAAAATGTGTCGAACAGGGAATTTCTACCATAGTAATTGGCAAAAATAAGGAATGGAAACAGGCTAGCAAACTATCCAAACGAGTGAATCAGCATTTTGTCCAAATGCCCTTTGCACGGCTGATCCAGATGATTGAGTACAAAGCAAAAGAGAAAGGTATAGCAGTAATTCTAACAGAGGAAAGCTATACGAGCGGTACATCTTTCTTAGACGGAGAAGTCCCTACAAAGAAAAACTACGACAAAAGTAGACGAGTTCACCGTGGGTTGTTCAAAGCAAATGATGGCAGGAAAATAAATGCAGATGTCAATGGGGCATTTCAAATTATGAAGAAAGTATTCCCGAATGTTTCGACTGACGGGATAGAGGATGTAGTGCTACGTCCAGTTGTGGTAGTTGCTGTGTAGACCGCTTGCTTGGCAGGGAGACCTGCTCGGCTTGTCGAGAATAGCCAACGAGCAACAAAGTTTATCAAAATATTTAATACTATTCGTTAAGTTTATTTATAAACATAGCATAGGCGGGGATGTTCCGGTGCCTACAGTGTCTACTACCAATTCTACTGTGACGACTTCTATAGAGTATCGGCCAGCAGGTATTATCCTGCGTTGCTGTCCTATGGTGAATGAGGCGGGGCAGATAACCAGCAGGATTCATACAGAGGTGTCCTCACCTCAGTATGTGGAGGAGATGAAGGCTTATAGCTTCCAACGGCGGTCTGTAGATACCACAGTGCGCCTGCAGGATGGAGAGACTTTGATTATTGGTGGGCTGATTTCCTCTGAGGAGATTCGCTCCATGTCCAAGCTTCCCTTTCTGGGGGATTTGCCTATCCTTGGACAGTTGTTTCGCAG
>SAMEA104315422__coassemble_19221_pt1 | contig 1582 bp, 1 predicted proteins | sample SAMEA104315422__metabat2_low_PE_041 | metagenome-assembled genome bin SAMEA104315422 (sample SAMEA104315422) | gut metagenome | biome: Monkey gut; feature: monkey-associated habitat; material: faeces | place: China | collected 2013
TGATGATTCGACAACAGCCGGAGGGGCATGACACTTTTGCGTCGGGAGACTCTTGCTTTTGCGTAGCAAAAGTGGCCCCGGTGGCACTCTCTACCATTACGGACTCTGTGAATTGGCTCAGCGACAAGCGGTATTAATGCGTAAGGATAAATCATCAGATAGGGCCATTAAGTCGGACAGAGCAAAAGTCGTTATGACCGCAGGCTGTATTTCAGAAACTGCTAACATAACGACTTTTATTTTCAATATTTAAGGAGATAGGCAAATCAGAATTTGCATAAACAAAAATAAGGGCATATCCGCCTTACAAGCCGAATATGCCCATTTTTTTACAAATTTTGTAAATATTTAGTTTTTCATCTATACTCACAAAGCAGCTGCCATTCTTGCTTTGAACTTTTCTTCATCAAGATTGGCTTTCTTTGCAGCAGATGCCAAGGAAAGAGAACCATCACGCACAAGGTCGATCAGCATAGCTAATCTTCCCTGGCTTATACCTTGGCTTATGCCCCGGCTTAAACCTTGACTTACACCTTGTTCTAAAGCCTGCTGCCTAATGTGTTCCTTTTCTATGTTCCATACCTGTTCCTGATCAAACAACGCCAACATAATGCCCTCAACCTCCGTTTCTCTTTCTCCTAAATAATCGCTTAGAAGATCCATGTCGCGACATATTCTGACTATTTCTTTCGCAGCCTTCAATGTTCTACCATACAAAGCTACCTGTTCATTAAATACTCTACAAAAACCTATATATTGGTTGATAATATCATTGCTATTCCTTAGATAAATAACCTTCACCTTTGCTTCTATACAACAGTCTGTATCAGGAAAAAACTCATTCTTCAACGATAGCACATCTGGATGATTCCCTTTTTCGCCTGTATATATAACATAAAGCTCAGGCTTTGGCATTTGCGCCTTACTACTGCCATAGAGCTGAATTCTTTGTTTGGTAAAATACTCCTGACAGGTATTCATTAAATACATCAAAGAACGAATAACAATATTAGGTGACCATGTTGACTGTGCTTCTACAAGTACCATTAATCTATCTTTCCTGACTAGAAAACCTAGATCATTGTAAATTCCATTGAGCAGAATTGACTGCAATGTAACAATCTCCAAATCTGCTTCTGTTATGGATTCATCCTCTGGGTGCAATACACGATATAGCTGTAGAAGATATTTCGGATTAGAAAACATATCTCGAAAAACAGTGTCCTTGCCAGAATATTTGATTATTTTATCCTCAGTCACACCTATCATCTCCCATATACAGTAAAACTAATCCCTACGCATATTATATCAAAACACAGCAAAAAAATCATTATGACATAAAAATTCTGATTTGCCGAGTTGCCTATCTCCCTAAATATTGGAAATGAAAGTCGTTATGTCAGTGGGTTCTCGAAATACAGCCTGCGGTCATAACGACTTTTGCTCTGTCCGACTTAATGGCCCTATCTGGTGATTTATCCTTACGCAGTAATACCGCTTGTCGCTGAGCCAATTCACATTGACCGGAATGGTAGAGAGTGCCACCGGGGCCACTTTTGCTACGCAAAAGCAAGAGTCTCCC